>Ga0255338_1000209_pt1 | contig 233962 bp, 238 predicted proteins | sample MeOH1_35cm_T4_19_FD_203715 | JGI IMG/M metagenome (GOLD analysis project Ga0255338, IMG submission 203715) | Sandy soil microbial communities from University of British Columbia, Vancouver, Canada - MeOH1_35cm_T4_195 | ecosystem: Engineered > Artificial ecosystem > Sand microcosm >...
TGCGCGACTTCGCGGGCGCGGGCCTCGTTCTCGACCACCGTGAGATGATCGCCGGCCTGCGGCACGCCGCCGAGGCCGAGCACCTCGACCGGCGTGGACGGGCCAGCTTCGGAAATCTGCTTCCCCTTGTCGTCGACCAGCGCGCGCACGCGGCCGCTCTGCGTGCCGACCACGAAGACGTCGCCGCGCTTGAGCGTGCCGCGGTTGACCAGCACGGTCGCAACCGGACCCCGGCCCTTGTCGAGCTGGGCTTCGATCACCGTGGCGTCGGCCGCGCGGCCCGGATTGGCCTTGAGTTCCAGCAGCTCGGCCTGGAGCAGGATCTTCTCGATCAGCGCGTCGAGCCCGGCGCCGGTCTTCGCCGAGACTTCGACATCCTGCACGTCGCCGCTCATCGCCTCGACCACGACTTCGTGCTCGAGCAGGCGCTCGCGGATGCGTTGCGGGTTGGCTTCCGGCTTGTCGACCTTGTTGATGGCCACGATCATCGGCACGCCGGCGGCCTTGGTGTGATTGATGGCCTCGATCGTCTGCGGCATGATCCCGTCGTCGGCCGCCACGACCAGCACGACGATATCGGTGACGTTGGCGCCGCGCTGGCGCATCTGCGTGAACGCCTCGTGGCCCGGGGTGTCGAGCACGGTGATCTTGTGCTTGTCCTTGGTGGTGATCTGGTAGGCGCCGATGTGCTGGGTGATGCCGCCGGCCTCCCCCTTGACCACGTCGGTCCCGCGCAAGGCGTCGAGCAGCGAAGTCTTGCCGTGGTCGACGTGGCCCATGATCGTGACGACCGGCGGGCGCTCCTTGAGCGTCGCTTCCGGATCCACGTCCTCGCTCGTGTCGATGTCGACGTCGCTCTCGCTGACGCGGGTGACGTTGTGGCCGAATTCCTCGACCAGCAGCTCGGCGGTGTCCTGGTCGATGGTCTGGTTGACGGTGACCATCATGTCCATGTTGAACAGCGCCTTCACGAGGTCGGCGCCCTTCTCGGCCATGCGGTTGGCGAGTTCCTGCACGGTGATCGCCTCGGGCACGACGACGTCGCGCACCTGCTTCTCGCGCGGCTGCGACTGGCCGGCATAATGCGCGCGGCGCTCCTTCTCGCGGGCGCGCTTGAGCGCGGCGAGCGAGCGTGCGCGGGCGCCCTCATCCTCGTTGAGCGCGCGCGTGACGGTCAGCTTGCCCGACTGGCGGCGATTATCGCCCCCGCGGTCGCCGCGGCCGGCGGGCGCACCCTTGCGCTGTTCCTCGCGCTTCTTCTCGGGCCGCTTGGCCTCGGGGCGCTCGACCGGCGTGAATCGGCGGGCGGCCGGTGTCGGTGTGCCGGCCTCCTCGGTCTCGGCGGCTTCCGCCGTCGCTTGCTCCTCGGGAGCGGAAACGGCTGCGGCGGCAGGCTCGGCTTCGGCCTCGGTGACCCGCGCTTCCTCGGCGCGGCGGTTCTCGCCGGCGCGGCGCTTTTCGGCCTCGAGCGCCTGGGCGCGTTCGTCTTCCTCGCGGCGACGTGATTCCTCGGCCTGGCGCAGGCGGTCTTCCTCGGCCTCGCGCTGCAGGCGGGCGACGCGCTCCTGCGGCGTCTCGCCGGCGGGGGCGGGCTTCGGCTTGGGCGCAGGGGGTGGCGGCGGAGCGGCAACCGGCTCGGGAGCCGGAGCCGGGGCCGGGACTTCGCCGGGCTTGCCGATCGCGCGGCGACGCTTGACCTCGACCACCACCTTGTTGGTGCGGCCGTGGCTGAAGGTCTGCTTGACCTCACCCGCATCGACCGAGCGCTTGAGGCCAAGCGGCTTGCGCTTCGGGGTGTCGTTGTTGTCGCTCATACGCCTTCAATAGTCCTTCAAAATGCTCTCGTCGTCCGGCTTGTCCGGGCGGTCAGGCCGCCCGGTCCGCCCCGGCGTGTGTCGGTCTTTCGGCCGCGCGCGCGGCCCCAAGAAAGGTCAGCAGGCGCCCCAGTGGGATGGCGACCCGCTCGGCCGATGCGCGATCGACCAGCGCCAGGTGGACGACGTTGTCGCGGCCCAATGCCACAGACAAAGCCGCGCGGTCCAGTGGCAGGCGAAGCCCGGCAAGATCGGTGCCTTCGGCATCGCTGCCGACGCGCCAGGCCTGGTCGAGCTTGCGGCTGCCGTCGTCGCTGGCGTCGGCGGCGTGGTAGAGCGCGGCCACCTTGCCCATCCGCGCTTCGCCGGCGATCCGGTCCGAGCCCAAGATAAGCCTGCCGCTGCGCATTTCGAGTCCCAGACGGTCAAGAAAGGCACGCACCAGCGCCTGCTCGGTCCGCTCGGCGAGATCGGCGGGAATGGCCAGGGCGGCGGTCTTGAACGCCCGCGCGAGCGCGCCCTTGAGCTTGCCGCTGGCGAGCGCGTCCTCGAGCTCGGCGCGCGCGACGCCGATCCACGCGCCGCGCCCCGGGGCCTTGGCCAGGGCATCGGGCAGCACCTCGCCGTCGGGCGAAAGGGCGAGGCGCACGAGCTCGTCGCGCCCGGCGGTGCGGCCGCTGAGCACACAGCGCCGCTCGGGCCCGTCGCCGGGCCCGGCAGCACCATTGGCGGGGCCGACTAGCGGCTCATTGCGAGGATTCCGCATCGGCGGCCTCCTCAGCTGCGGGCGCTTCGGCTGCCGGAGCGGCCTCTTCGTCCTCGAACCAGTGGGCGCGGGCGGCCATGATGATCTCGTTGCCCTGCTCTTCGCTGAGCCCGAACTGGCCGAGCACGCCGCCCTTGTCCTCGGTGCGCTGCGGACGGCGCAGTGGCGGACCGCTCTCGGGACTGCGGCGGCGCGGCGCCTCGCGCTTCTTGGCGATCAGCTCGTCGGTGGCGAGGTCGGCCAGGTCGTCGAGCGTCTTGATCCCGGCCTTGCCGAGCACGACCAGCATCTGCTCGTTGAGGTGCGGCATTTCGGCCAGCGCGTCCTCCACGCCGAGCTCGCGGCGCTCGGCGCGGAAGGCTTCCTCCTGCTTCGCGAGCGCTTCCTTGGCGCGCTCCTGCAGCTCCGCCGCGAGGTCGTCGTCGAAGCCCTCGATCGCCGCCAGTTCGTCGAGTTCGACGTAGGCCACTTCCTCGAGCTCGGCGAAGCCTTCGGCCACGAGCAGCTGCGACAGCGTCTCGTCGACGTCGAGCTCTTCCTCGAACATCTTCGAGCGCTCGGCGAACTCGCGTTGGCGCTTCTCCGAGGCTTCGTCCTCGGTCATGATGTCGATCTGGCTCTCGGTCAGCTGGCTGGCGAGACGCACGTTCTGGCCGCGGCGGCCGATGGCGAGCGACAGCTGGTCATCGGGGACGACGACCTCGATGCGGCTTTCCTCTTCGTCGAGGACCACGCGGCTGACGGTCGCCGGCTGGAGCGCGTTGACGACGAACGTCGCGGTGTCCTCGCTCCACGGGATGATGTCGATCTTCTCGCCCTGCAGCTCCTGCACCACCGCCTGCACGCGGCTGCCCTTCATGCCGACGCAGGCGCCGACCGGATCGATGCTGGAGTCGCGGCTGATCACGCCGATCTTGGCGCGGCTGCCCGGGTCGCGGGCGGCGGCCTTGATCTCGATGATGCCGTCGTAGATCTCGGGCACTTCCTGCGCGAACAGCTTCTTCATGAACTCGGGATGCGCGCGGCTGAGAAAGATCTGCGGGCCGCGGTTGTTGCGCTCGACCTTCATGATCAGCGCCCGCACGCGCTCGCCGACGCGGGCGGCTTCGCGCGGAATCTGCTGGTCGCGGCGGATGACGCCCTCGGCGCGGCCGAGGTTGACGATCACATGGCCGAACTCGACCGACTTGATCACCCCGGTGATAACCTCGCCGGCGCGGTCCTTGAATTCCTCGTACTGGCGCTCGCGCTCGGCATCGCGGACCTTCTGGAAGATCACCTGCTTGGCGCTCTGGGCGTCGATGCGGCCGAGGTCGACCGGCGGCAGCGGGTCGACGATGTAGTCGCCGACGGCGGCGCCCGGCTGGAGTTTCTCGGCCTGCTTGAGATCGACCTGCTTGAAGTAGTCCTCGACCTCCTCGACCACTTCGACCACGCGCCACAGGCGCAAGTCGCCGGTGACGGGGTCGAGCTTGGCGCGGATGTCGTTCTCGGCGCCGTAGCGGTTGCGCGCCGACTTCTGGATCGCCTCTTCCATCGCTTCGATGACGATCGCCTTGTCGATCATCTTCTCGGTCGCGACGGAGGTCGCGATCGCGAGCAATTCGGCCTTGTTGGCGGAAATCGGACTGGCCATCAGTCGTCTGCCTTCTCTTCTTCGAGTGTTTCTTCGAACTCTTCGATCCCGCTCGTGTCGAGCGGGCGCGATGCCGCGATGAGCTTGTCGGTCAGGACCAGCTTCGCCGAATGAATGTTCGCCAGCGGCACTGTCACGCGGCCGGCCTTGCGGTCCTCGATGGCGACCGTGCCGCCCTGGATGCCGAGCAGTTCGCCGCGCAGCTTGCGGTGGTCGCCGACCGGCTCGCGCAACGAGACATTTACCTCGTGCCCGGCCCAATTGGCATAGTCAGCCGCGCGTGTCAGCGGGCGGTCGATGCCCGGCGAGCTGACCTCGAGGTTGTATGACCCCGCCACCAGTTCCTCGCCCGCCGCCTCGATCGCATCGATCCTGTCGGAAATCGCTCGCGACAGGGCCATGCACTGCTCGACCAGCAGCTGACCGGTCGCCGGATCCTCGGCCATGACCTGCAGCGTGCGCTCGTCGCCCTGGCCGGAGAGCTTCACGCGCACGAGATCGAAGCCGAGCGCCTTGGCCTCGGGCTCGATCACTTGTGTCAGGCGCGCGACGTCGCTCATTGGGTCTCCAGTATCCGGACCGCCATGACAAACCGCTTCGTGGGCCGGCCCCAGGAGGCGCCAGCACCAGACTTTGCCATGACAATGTCGGGATGGACGGCCAGATAGGCGCGTCGCCCGCCGATTGCAACGGGATTCAACCGCCGTCCGACAACCCGTGCTTCCTGATGCAATGCCTCAGCTGATCGTAGGTCAGCCCGAGTGCTTTCGCCGTCTGGCGCTGGTTCCAGCGGTTGCGGCCGAGGTGGTGCTCGAGGATGGCGCGCTCGTGCGCCTCGACGGCCGTGCGCAGGTCCCCGACCGACTCGTAGTCGCCGGCCACCGGGCGCGGCTGAGGCGCGGCACTGGCGGATGCGTCGTCATTCCGGCGCGGCGCCGCCACAGGCTTCCACGGGCTGTCGAACGGGTCGAACTGCACGTGGGCAATCGGCTCGCCCCAGTTGTCCCAGCGGTAGACCGCGCGCTCGACCAGGTTGCGCAGCTCGCGCACGTTGCCCGGCCAGGGATATTCGTCGAGCTGGCGGCGGACGTGGTCGGCAAAGCCGGGCCAGCGCTCCCAGCCGATCTCGGCCGCCATGCGGCGGCCGAAGTAATCGGCGAGCACGTCGATGTCGCCCTCCCGCACGCGCAGCGGCGGCAGCGTGATGACCTCGAAGCTGAGCCGGTCGAGCAAGTCGGCGCGGAACCGGCCTTCGCCCGCGAGGCGCGGCAAGTCCTCGTTGGTCGCGGCGACGATGCGCACGTCGACCCGGATCGGGCGCGACGAACCGATGCGGGTGACTTCGCCGTACTCGACCGCACGCAGCAACCGTTCCTGCGCGCCCGACGACATCGTCGCCAGCTCGTCGAGGAACAGCGTGCCCTTGTCGGCCTCCTCGAAGCGGCCGGCGCGGGCGCGCGTGGCGCCGGTGAAGGCCCCGGCCTCGTGGCCGAACAGTTCGGCCTCGATCAGCGTCTCGGGCAGCGCGGCGCAATTGAGCGTGACGAGCGGCTCTTCCCAGCGGTTCGACAGGCGGTGGAGGCGCTCGGCAATCAGCTCCTTGCCGGTCCCGCGCTCGCCGACCACCAGCACCGGGCGGCGCATCGGCGCGGCGCGGCTGGCGCGCTCGACCGCATCGAGGAACGCGCCCGACTGGCCGATGAATTGATGCGTCTCCCGGTCCACAACCAACTTATAGCGAAATTGCCCATATGCTGGCAATCTTCACCATATGCTTTCCCCGGCGAAAGCGGCGTCGAGGCCCGATCTCCCCGGATTCCGTGATTTGGCACGCTCCTTGCGAAGTGGTGCTTGTCAAATTCGCTCTGGAGGACAGCAACCATGTACGATCGCGAATTCTTCACCAGCAAGCTGGGCATCGCCGCGCTGGTAAGCATCGCCGCGATGGTCACGTTCAACGTCGTCGCGCTGACGCAACAGCTCGACATGCCGTACGAGACTCAGGTCCGCGCGGCGCCTATGGTCGAGCTGGCATGAGCCAGCAGGACGACGATCCGCTGACCCCGGTCGATTCGGGCACCGGTCCGCGCCGCGCCCGCGCCTCGCGGCTCGACCGCGAGATCGAGCGTCTGCGGACCAGTCCGACCCCGACCGCCAATGCTTCACTCGAGTCTTCGATCAATTCCTTCGTTTCCGGAGTTCCCTGGATGGGCATCTTTTCCCGTACCCGCGACATCATTGCCGCCAACTTCAACGAACTGCTCGATCAGGCCGACGACCCGGCCAAGATGATCCGCATGATCATCCTCGAAATGGAGGAGACGCTGGTCGAAGTGCGCGCCAGCGCGGCGCGGACGATCGCCGACCAGAAGGAAATGCACCGCCATACGGTCAAGCTGGAGAAGCTCCAGGCAGACTGGGGCGAGAAGGCGCAGCTGGCGCTGAGCAAGGATCGCGAGGACCTCGCCCGCGCGGCGCTGGTCGAGAAGAAGCGCGCGGCCGACATGGGCGACCAGCTCAAGCAGGAGATCGCCGTGCTCGACGACGCGCTGCGCGCCTACGAGCAGGACATCGCCAAGCTGCAGAACCGCCTGCGCGAGGCGCGCAGCCGGCAGACGCAGATCGCCGCGCGGCTCGAAAGCGCCGAGAATCGGGTCAAGCTGCGCAGCCTGATGACCAACGAGCGCGTGGACGAGGCGCTGACCCGCTTCGACCAGCTCGAACGGCGGGTCGATTATGCCGAGGGGCGTGCCGACGCGCTGTCGATCGCCGACGGCACCGGTAAGCCGTCGCTGGCCGACGAGATCGCCGCGCTCGAAGGCGCCGACAAGATCGACGAGGAACTGGAAGAGATGAAGCGCGCGCTCGGCCTGAACGATCAGGGCGGCGACAGCGACAAGAAGGAGGGCTGAGTCATGGACGGAGGCGGCGTTCTCGCAATTCTGGCGATCTTCCTCGGTCTTCCGTGGATCATCATGCACTACATCACCAAGTGGAAGACCGCGGCCACGATCACCACCGACGACGAGCACCTGCTCGACGAACTCTACCAGCTCGCCAAGCGGCTCGACGAGCGGATGGACACCGTCGAGCGCCTGGTCGCCGCCGACAGTCCCGAGTTCAAGCCGGCGCGGCTGATACCCGACCGCGACATCGACAATGAGCCGCTGCGCGAGCTCGATCGCCTGCTGTCCGAGAAGAAGGGAATCCGCAAGTGAACACCCCCCGCACCACGCTTTACCGCGACAAGCAGAACGGCAAGTTCATGGGCGTCTGCGCCGGCATCGCGGACTACACCGGGGTGGACGTGCTCTGGGTCAGGATCGGCATGCTGACGCTGATCGCGATGACCAGCGGCGGGATCCTGCCGCTGTACTTCATCGCCGGCATCCTGCTGAACAAGAAGCCGGCGCACCTTTACGCCGACCGCGACGAGCAGAAGTACTGGCAGCGCGTCCGCCAGTCGCCCAAGCGCACCGCGCGCGAGATCCGCGCCCGCTTCCGCGACATCGACCGCCGCCTCGCTGAAGTCGAGACCTACTACGTCACCAGCAACCCGCGCCTGTCGGCCGAGATCGAACGGCTGCGCTGAGGCACCGAAAGGGGGAATACGTCGATGGAAATGGCCTTCCTGATTCCGCTCGCTCCATTCCTGATGGTGCTGGGCATCGTGTGGATCAGAACCCAGAGCAGGCTCGAGGAGAAGCGCATCGCCGCCACCGCGGAGAGCAGCGCCGAGCGCGGCGCCCAGTATGCCAGCCGGGTCAAGGAGCTCGAGGATCGCGTCCAGGTGCTGGAGCGGATCGTGACCGACCGCGGCTATGACATCGCCACGCAGATCGAGGCGCTGCGCGACGCGCGGCGGATCGACGCCCAGCTCGAAGCGCCCGAGCCGTCAGGGAGGATCTGATGGGTGAGCTCATCCCCTTCTTCGCCATCGCCATGGTGTTCGGCATCCCGATGCTCGCCATCTGGACCAGGCACCGCAAGGACGTAATGGACGTGCAGGCCAGGACCACCGCCGAAAGCGCCGCGCAGTACGCCACCAGCAACAAGGAGCTGGAAGATCGCGTGCGGGTGCTCGAGCGGATCGTCACCGACAAGGGCTACGACGTCGCAAGCCAGATCGAAGCCCTGCGCGACGAGCGCACCGCCCAGCTGCCGGCCGAGGCCCGTGAAGTGGCAAGGAGCAACTGACGATGATGGGACCGGGTGAAACCATTGCCGCAGTGGCGCTGGCCGCCAATCGCGGGGAGGCGGCGTGATGCAGGCGATCGACCTCCTGGCGTACCTGCCGTGGGCCGTCTTCGGCGGCCTCGCGCTCGGCGCTGCCGGCATCCTCGCGTCGGTCCACAATACCCGGCTCAAAATCAAGCACGGCTATCCGCTGGAAGGCATGTGGGGCCAGTCGCTCAAGCCGGGCGCGGACAGCGAAGCGAAGGAACGCATAAAGCTGCTCACGCAGGAAAACGCCCAGCTGCGCGCCGAGATCGGCTCGCTGCACGACCGCCTGGCCAACGTCGAGCGGATCGTGACCGACAGCGGCTACCACCTGGGCCACGAGATCGAACGCCTGCGCGACGGCAAGCGCGACAAGCCGGCGAACTAGCTGGGTCAGAAACGGAAGGGGAACTGGTCAGATGAGTTGGGGTGGCCCTGAATTTGTTATCGCGATCATCGCGATCGGAACCCTCGGCGGAGTCCTGAGAACATGGATCCACGCCAGGCACGGCCTGCCGATCGACGACCGCGCGTCGCGTCGGCGGAACCGTCGCCAGGGCCGTGACGATGCCGGAGCGGTCGAGGAAGTCGAGCGGCTCAAGGCGGAGAATTTCCGCCTGACCGACCGGCTCGAAGCTTCCGAGGACCGGCTCGCGGTGCTCGAGCGGATTGTCACCGACAAGAGCTACAACCTCGCGAGCGAGATCGAGGCACTGCGCAACGAGCCGGCGCGGCTCCAGGACAAGGGGAACGTCCAATGACCGGAGGTGTCTGGGCAATTGCAGTCGTGCTGATCGTCATGATCATCGCGATAACCGAAACGCAGAAGGCCAAGCATCGCGCCAGGAACGGGATCACCATGGACTGGCTCGGCGGCGAGCGACTGTCCTCCCGCGAGACGGAGCTGGCCAAGGAAGTCGAAGAGCTGCGCGAGCGCGTGAAGGTTCTCGAGCGGATCGCCACCGAGGAGCGCGAAACCAAGCAGCTCTCGGCCGAGATCGAGCGCCTGCGCGACAAGTGACCGCGCCGGGCAAGGGAGACATGCGACAATGAGCCAGGAAATGCTGATCGCCGCCAGCGCCCTGATCGGTGTGCTGGTCATCGCCGCCACCATCCTCAAGGGATGGCAGGACTGGCTGGCGCTGAAGACCCGCGAGCTCGACGTGCGCCGCGCGCCGGCGGAAATCGAAGGCGGAGCCCGCGAAGGCGCGGCGCGGATCGAGATCGCCGACCTCAGGGAACGCATCCGCAAGCTCGAAGCCATCGCCAGCGGGGTGGATTTGTAGGCCCGATCCCTTTCTCGTCATTCCCGAAGTGAGTATGGGGCAACCCCCATGCGCCCGCTCGCCGACATTTTCGAAGAATACGAGTTCCTCGACGCCGACGAGCGGTATCGCCTGCTGATCGAACTCGGCCGCGAGCTGGACGAGATGCCACAGGCGCTCAAGACCGACGCCACGCTGGTGCGCGGCTGCTCGGCCAGCGTGTGGGTCTATCCGACCGCGCAGGATGGCGGGCTGCACTTCCTCGCCGACAGCAACGCCGCGATCACCAAGGGCATCGTCGCCCTGGTGCTCTCCGCCGTGCAGGACAGGCCGGCGGCAGACGTGGCGAAGATGGACATTGCCGCCGCGCTCGAGCCGTTCGACCTCAGGAACCAGCTCAGCTCGAACCGCACCCAGGGCGTGCCCAACATGATCGCGCTGGTGAAGCAGCACGCGGCGCGGCTGGCGGGCGCCGGATAGCATCCGCCGCTGTCGCGGTCTGGATCCTCCCTGTTTCGCAAAGCCTGGTGGTGCGGTGGAGGGGCGAGGCGCACCGGCGACATTCCTCGCCGCCCCGCCCGCAAGAACAAAGAAAGAACTTTCCTACACGCCCCCGAATTGCCAGGCTGCGCGACGCTCTTTGAGATCGTCGGGCCCCTTGACCCCCGTCCCGCCGCGCCCGGCACGGACGACGGAAAAATCCGGCCTAAGTGTCGCCCAGTCGCGTTGCCCCCGGAACGGCCGCAAGTATCTGGAAAACAGGATAGTCCGAAGGCCGGCCGGTGGGCGACGCACTGTCGCCTTTGTCGCCTTGAATTGTCATTGCCGGGATCGAGGCCGTTCACCCCCGAAACAGCTGTTCGCGGTATCGTCGCTCATTCACGCCCCCGCGCTGTTCCGGATGAGCGCGCTTGCCGTTTCGCGCTGCCGGCGGAGCTCCGCGCTGAGGACCGCCGGATCGCGCGCGAGGACGAAGCCAAAGCTCACCCCGCCCTCCCTGCCGACCGTCGCGTGGTGCAGCTTGTGCGCCTGGACCAGCCGCCTGGCGTAACCGCGCTTCGGCACCCAGCGGAAATAGCGCTGGTGGACCAGGCCGTCGTGCACCAGCGTGTAGATGACCCCGTAGCTGAGCACGCCGAGGCCGAGCCAGGTCCCGGGCCACCAGGCGCCCTCGCCCATCACCAGCGGCGAGCCGAGCGCGAACAGGGACATGCTCAAGGCCGCGCCGACCAGCGCGAAGCGGTCGTTCTTCTCGAGCAGCTTGCCCGCCCGCTCGTGGTGGTCGCGGTGCCACGCCCAGGCGAAGCCGTGCATCACATACTTGTGGCTGGCCCACGCGACCCATTCCATCGCGGCAGCGGTGGCAAGGACGATCCCCAGCGGCAGCAGCCAATCCATGCGCCGATAAATAGGCCCTTCACCCGGGCAAAGACAGCCCTCGCTTGCCTTGGCGCGAGTCCGGGGCCATCTGCGCCCCATGGCCAGCAAACCGCGCACCCTTTACGAGAAGATCTGGGACGAGCACGTTGTCGAACGGCGCGAGGACGGCACCTGCCTGATCTTCATCGACCGCCATCTCGTCCACGAAGTCACCAGCCCGCAGGCGTTCGAGGCGCTGCGGCTGAACGGGCGCAAGGTCCGCCATCCCGAGCTGACGCTGGCGGTGCCCGACCACAACCTGCCGACCACCGCGCGGCTCGACGCGCAGGGCCATCGCGTGCCGATCGCCGATCAGGAAAGCGCCCAGCAGCTCGCCGCGCTGGAGAAGAACGCGCCCGAGTTCGGGGTGCGCTACTTCGGCGCGACCTCGCGCGAACAGGGCATCGTCCACGTCGTCGGGCCCGAGCAGGGCTTTTCGCTTCCCGGCACGACCATCGTCTGCGGCGACAGCCATACCGCCGCGCACGGCGGCGTCGGCGCTCTGGCGTTCGGCATCGGCACCAGCGAGGTCGAGCACGTGCTCGCCACGCAGACGCTGCTGATGCGGCCGTGGAAGACGATGGAAGTGCGCGTCGACGGCGAGCTCGGCCCGGGCGTCACCTCGAAGGACCTGATCCTGCACATCATCGGCGCGATCGGCACCGCCGGCGGCACCGGCCATGCGATCGAGTACCGCGGCAAGGTATTCGAGGACATGAGCGTCGAAAGCCGCCTGACCGTGTGCAACATGAGCATCGAGGGCGGCGCCCGCGCCGGCCTGATCGCGCCCGACGAGACGACCTTCGCCTATCTCAAGGGTCGCCCGTTCGCGCCGAAGGGCGCCGAGTGGGAGCAGGCGGTCGCCTGGTGGCGGACGCTCTACACCGATCCCGACGCGCGGTTCGACAAGTCGGTGGTGATCGACGCCGGCAAAGTCGAGCCGACCGTGACCTGGGGCACCAGCCCGGAGGACACCGTCGCGATCGGCGGCGTGGTGCCCGACCCGGCGAGCTTCGCCGATCCCTCCAAGCAGAAGGCGGCGCAGGCGAGCCTCGACTACATGGGCCTCGTGCCCGGCCAGCGGATGGACGCGGTCGAGGTGCAGAACGTGTTCATCGGCAGCTGCACCAACAGCCGCATCGAGGACCTGCGGGCGGCTGCGGCAGTGCTCAGGGGCCGGCACAAGGCCGCGAACGTGAAGTGGGCGATCGTCGTCCCCGGCTCGGGGCTGGTCAAGGCGCAGGCCGAAGCCGAAGGGCTCGACAAGGTGTTCACCGAAGCCGGCCTCGAATGGCGCGAGCCCGGCTGCTCGGCCTGCCTCGGCATGAACCCCGACAAGGTGCCTGCGGGCGAACGCTGCGCGTCGACCAGCAACCGCAACTTCGTCGGCCGCCAAGGCCCGGGTGCGCGCACGCATCTCGTCAGCCCGGCGATGGCCGCGGCGGCGGCGGTGACGGGGAAGCTGACCGACGTTCGGGAACTGGCGGGCTAGCCCGCCGGCCCGCGTCAGTCCGCCTTCGCGACCTGCGCGTCGGCCAGCAGCTGCTGCAGCTCGCCGGCCTCGTACATCTCCATCATGATGTCGCTGCCGCCGACGAACTCGCCCTTGACGTAGAGCTGCGGGATCGTCGGCCAGTCGGAGAACGACTTGATACCCTGGCGGATATCCATGTCCTGCAGCACGTCGACGCTTTCATAGGCAACGCCGCAATGATCGAGGATCGCTACCGCGCGGCTGGAAAAACCGCACTGCGGAAACAGCGGGGTGCCTTTCATGAACAGCACGACATCGTTGTTCTCGACGATCTGTGAAAGGCGTTCGTTGGTATCGGACATGATGTGAACCTGGGTTGGGATCTCTTGCGGATCAGTTGGGAACGCTGGTGACCAGTTGCAAGGCGTGAAGCTCGCCGCCCATGCGGCCGCCGAGCGCTTCGTAGACCATCTTGTGCTGCTGCACCCGGCTCTTGCCTGCGAAGGCTGCCGAGCTGACCCGGGCGAGGTAATGGTCCCCGTCGCCGGCGAGGTCCTCGATCGCGACCCTGGCGTCGGGCAGCGCGAGCTTGATCAACGCCTCGATCTCGGCCGCCGGCATGGCCATCGATCGACCCTCAGATCTCGCTCATCAGCTGGCGCTTGGCCTCGACCGACTTGGCGGCCAGCGCGGCGCGCACGCCCGCCTCGTCGATGTCGCAGTCAGCGGCGACGAGGTCGCCGAGGACCTTGCGAATGACGTCCTCGTCGCCCGCTTCCTCGAAATTCGCCTGGATCACGGCCTTGGCGTAAGCTTCCGTTTCCTCGGGAGTCAGGTCCATCTTCTCTGCCGCCCAGTAGCCCAGCAGGCGGTCGCGCCGGGCGGAAATGCGGAACGCCAGATCGCTGTCCATCGCAAACTTGGCTTCCTCGGCGCGCTCGCGGTCCTTGAAGTCGGTCATTGGTCTCGATTCCTGAATCGTTTCGGCAACGGGCTTAGCGCCCCCGTCCGGCAGGCGGCAAGCCCAAGGTCCGCCCTTACGCGGAAAGAGCCGTCCCGCGCGCGAGCCACGGCTTGTGGACGGCCCTGTCGCGCTCGTAGCGCGCGATGGCCTCGCCGCGCGTCAGCGTCAGGCCGACCTCGTCGAGCCCTTCGATCAGGCAATGCTTGCGGAACGGGTCGATCTCGAAGCTGAAGCGGTCCTGGAACGGGGTGGTTACCGTCTGGTGCTCGAGGTCGATGGCGATCGGGTCGGTCTCGGCGACTTCCATCAGGCGGTCGACCTGGTCCTGCGGCAGGACCACGGTGAGGATGCCGTTCTTGAACGCGTTGCCCGAGAAGATGTCGGAGAAGCTCGGCGCGACCACTGCCCTGACGCCCATGTCGAGCAAGGCCCAGGCGGCGTGCTCGCGGCTCGAACCGCAGCCGAAGTTGTCGCCGGCGATGACGATCGGCGCGCCTCTGAACTCGGGCTTGTCGAACACGTTGTCGGGATCCTCGCGCAGCGCCTCGAACGCGCCGCGGCCGAGCCCTTCGCGGGTGACCGTCTTCAGCCAGCGCGCCGGGATGATCAGGTCGGTGTCGACGTTCTTGCGGCCGAACGGCACCGCCCGGCCTTCGACATGGCGGACAGGTTCCATCAGTCGGTCTCGGGCGGTTCGCCGCTCGGGATCGGGCCCGGCTGCTCGGGCTTGTTCCTCTTATCCTTGCGCCGGTTGCTGGCATAGAGGAGCGCGGCGGCGACCGCGGCCGATCCGATCGCGGCTCCTGCGATCGCGGCCTTGCCGGTGGGAAATCGCTTGCTCATGCGATTTCAATGGGGGGCGAGGCCGGGAGAGGCAATAGTCAGGCGAGAAATTCGCCTAACTGGCTCCACAGCTTTTCCTTCTCGGCCAGCGGCATCGCGGCATGGGCCGGGCTCGACGAGGGAAGCGCGATCAAGGCAAGGCCGGTGCCGGCCAGTTGCGCCATGCCGATGCGCGCGGCGGTGCCGCCGTTGAAGCCGACCGCGCGCAAGTCCGGCAGCGAGGCGGCTAGATCGGCCAGTGCATTGTGTCGCGCGTCGCGGATCGCAGCATCGAGGCTGCCGGTTCGGCGAGCCGAACCGACGGTGTCCCACAGACCCACCTTCGCCTTCAGCAGTTCGGCCAGGCGAGCTTCGTAGTCGAGCGGCTCCAGCTCGCAGCCGATAACCCGGCCGACCAGGTGCCAGAAGCGGTTCTGCGGGTGCGCGTAATAGCGCCGGGCCGCAAGCGAGCGCTCGCCGGGCAGGCTGCCGAGCACCAGCACGCGCGTGTCGGGTTCGACGACTGGCGGAAAGGACGACTTGCGATGCACAGGCCGACTCTAGCGGCATCAGGATGGCTTTTGGGAAGTTCCAACTTCGGGGAGGCGGGGCCGGGAGACCAGGGGACCGGGGGGTTGTCGGCCCCGCCTCTATTCGAAGACTTGGTTAGGTGCTGCCTGTATTGCACGAGCCGTGCCAGTTTCGAAGTTATGAGGGTTTCCGCGGAAGACGATAGTTTGCGGGCTGTTAACCTTTCCCCGGACTGTCAGGATTCCCGACAGCGAAAGGTGACCGGCGCGTTAGGATTTGCCCGCGCGAGGACCAGACTCTAGATGCCGCAGACGTACGGCGGGCCGGAGGTGGGGCTTATGACGGAAGCGCTAGCCTGATGGGGCGGCAGGCACCCATCCTGCAGTGGGTAACTGCGAATCTGACGGAGATCCTGATTGCCGGCGCGATCGCGGCCGGGGTCGTCGCGCTGCTGTGGGGCGCGAGGGCCCTCGTCCTTCGCGCAGCCAAGCGGCTGGGAAGCGGGCACGCTTTTCCAGCCACGTTGGCTGCCGTGGTGCGCAAGACGCGCCTGTGGTTCCTGGCTGCGCTCGCGATCCGGCTGGTCGACGGCTACCTGCATCCGCCGGATGACGTCGCCAAGACGATCGCCTTCCTGTTCATCGTCGCCACTGCGCTGCAGGTGGCGATCTGGGCGCGCACGCTGATCCTCGGCATGATCGAGTATCGCGCAGTCGGTCACGACGGCGACGCCAGCTCGCTGTCGAGCGCGATGGGGATCATCCGGCTGCTGGTCTCGGTCGCGGTGTTCGCGATCGCGGCGATCGTGGTGCTCGACAACCTTGGCGCCAACGTCACCGGCCTGATCGCGGGACTCGGCATCGGCGGCATCGCCATCGGCCTCGCCGCGCAGGGCATCTTCTCCGACCTGTTCGCCGCGCTGTCGATCATCTTCGACAAGCCGTTCCGCGTCGGCGACACGATCACCTTCCAGGGCAAGGAAGGCCCGGTGACGGGCCACGTCGAGCGGATCGGTCTCAAGTCGACCCGCATCCGCTCGCTCACCGGCGAGCTCAGGATCATCGGCAACACGCAGCTGCTGGCCCAGGAAGTGAGCAATTTCTCCGGCCGCCGGGTGTTCCGCTTCGGCCTGCCGTTCGGCGTGGTCTATCAGACCGACCCGCAGGTGCTGGCCGGCATTCCCGCGCTGCTCGAGGCGGAAGTCGAACGCGCGGGTCATCGCTTCGTCGACGCCTGGATGAAGGCGTTCGGACCGAGCTCGATCGACTTCGATTTCCTGTTCGAGGTCGACACCGGCGGCAACGACGAGGCCCACGCCGCGAAGCAGGCCGTGGCGCTCGCCGTCCTCGCCGCCTTCAAGGTGCGCGGCATCCAGTTCGCCTATCCGACGCAGACGACCTTCACGGCTGCGCCGGACGGGACGATGGTGATGCCATACGCGGCGCCGAAACGCGGCTAGCCCCCCGCACCCCATGGCGACCGCGCCTAGCGGCGCGATTTCCTGTCCGCTTCCTGGTTATCCAGCGCCGCGAGAAGCGAAGCAAAGCTGCCGCTGTCCTCGACCGGAAACATCACTTTCAGCCTGCGCTTGAGCATGCGCTGATGAGCGCGGATGTCAGTGCTGGCGGACGTGGGTTGTGCCACCGCGGACTCCTGTGACCGCCGTAGCCTGTCGATCAACGACCCCAGCGGGTCTTGTTTCCCATTGCCGCCTGACTTGGCGGGATATGGCGCGCCCGGCAGGACTCGAACCTGCAACTCCAAGCTTAGAAGGCTCGTGCTCTATCCAGTTGAACTACGGGCGCGTCGCGAGCGCAGATAGCGTGCTTTGCGGCTGCGGCAAATCGCGATAGGCTGCGCGCATGGGGGAAACCGCCAGGCTCGACGGGGATGCAGGGGCGATCGCGCGGTTCCGCTACTTTCCCTACATCATGGCCGCGTTCGTCGCGATCTTGCTGCTGTCTAACGTGATCGGCGCTTCGAAGCCGAGCTACGTGACGCTGCCGGGTGGCGCGCAGTGGTCGTTCGGTGCGGGCGTGCTGTTCTTCCCGGTGAGCTACATCATCGGCGACGTGCTGACCGAGGTCTATGGCTACGCCAATGCGCGGCGGGTGATCTGGACCGGGTTCGCCGCACTGCTGTTCATGGCCTTCATGGCCGCGGTGGTGGTGGCGCTGCCACCGGCGAAAGGATGGCCGGGTCAGGAATCGTACGAGTTCGTGTTCGGCAATTCTTGGCGCATCGTGCTCGCCTCGATGATCGCGTTCTGGGCCGGCGAATTCGCCAACAGCTTCGTACTGGCGAAGATGAAGCTGTGGACCGGCGGGAAACTTCTGTGGACGCGGACGATCGGCTCGACGGTAGTCGGCCAGGGGCTCGACAGTCTGATCTTCTATCCGCTGGCGTTCTACGGCCTCGCCGGGTGGCCGATCGAGCAACTGGGGCAGGTCGTGATCTCGCAATGGCTGATCAAGACCGCTTGGGAAGCGCTGCTGACTCCGGTGACGTACCTGGTCGTCGGCTTTCTCAAGCGGCGCGAGGGGGTCGAGGTGTTCGACAGCGACACCGATTTCTCCCCCTTCGCCAAGGCGCGTTCCGGGGCGCGCTGAGGTGGACGCGCTGGCGGACCCAGTCCGCCAGCAGCGCGATTGCGAGGTAGATCAGCACGAAGCTGCCGAAGCCGAACACCGTACCCGCGACGAAGACCAGCCGGACGACCATCGGATCGACGTTCATGTAGTTCGCGAGCCCGGCACAGACGCCGAAGACCTTGCCGTCGGCACGGTCGAGGTGGAACTTGGCCGGCGCGCCGCGGCCGGAGCGATCCTCCAGCCGGTTCACGCCAGGATGCCCGTGACCGAGTGAACTTCATGAGCCGAAACGGCCAGCGTGTTGACCAGGAGCGTGCCACTGATGAGCAGCGCACCGACGACGGCCATCGCCTGACGGCCAAACTGTGAGATGTAAGACATATCCAAATCCCCGTTTCTAAATCCCGGCGGCCTATCCACCGATGACAGTCTGATTGCACGAGGCGTGCCAAATTGAAGAAATGACGGAAATCCGCCGTTCTTGCCTGTTCAACCCAAATTCACGCCAAACGCACCAGCCGTTGGTTGGGATTTTTCACCAACAATCGGCAACCCGGTTTTGCCAATAGCGTCTCACGACGGCTTGCCCTAACGCTGGGCGCCCGATGGCGCTCGACCGGCTCACCCTGTCCCACTTCCGCAACCATGCCGCGAGCCGCCTCGAAGGCAGCGCGAAGCTCAACCTGCTGGTGGGTGAGAACGGCGCCGGGAAGACCAACGTGCTCGAGGCGCTGTCGCTGTTCGCGCCGGGCCGCGGGCTCCGCCGCGCGCCGCTGGCGGAGATGGCGCAGGCCGGTGGAACCGGCGGCTTCGCGATCAGCGCCGAGCTCGATCCAGAGCCTGTCGAGGGGGGCGTCAGGCGCGAGCCCGTGCGGCTGGGTATCGGCGTCTCGCCCGAGCGGCCTGGCCGGCGCGTGGTCCATGTCAACGGCGCCGAGGCAAACGCGGCGGCGCTCGCCGAATGGCTGGCGATCGGGTGGCTGACTCCGGCGATGGACGGACTGTTCGCCGACAGCGCGGCCGCGCGGCGGCGCTACATGGATCGGCTGGCGCTGGCGCTCGACCCGGCGCACGCGCGGATCGCGGCGCGCTTCGAGGCCGCGCTGCGCGAGCGCAACCGCCTGCTCAGCGCAGAGACCGCGCCCGACGCCCACTGGCTCGACGCAATCGAAGCGCAGCTGGCTGAAGCCGGCGCCGCGCTGGCGCTTGGCCGCGCGAGGCTTGTCGAAAGGCTGTCGGTTGCGCTCGCTGACCTTCCGGCAAGCCCGTTCGCCCGCCCCGCCCTCGCCTACGCACCCGGGGGGCCGCTCGATGCGCAAGGCCTTGCCGCCGCGCTCGCCCGCAGCCGCGAGCGCGACCGGGCGGCACAGCGCACACTTATCGGACCGCATCGCGACGAGCTCGAAGTCACGCTGGCCGGCAAGGCCATGCCCGCGGCGGCCAGCTCGACCGGCGAGCAGAAGGCGATGCTGATCGCCATGACCCTGGTCCACGCCGATCTCGCCGCGGCCGGGCGCCCAGCCTTGCTGCTGCTCGACGAAGTCGCCGCGCACCTCGATCCGTTGCGCCGCGCGGCGCTGTTCGAACGCCTGCGCGCCGGCGGGGCGCAAGTCTGGCTGACCGGGACGGAACTCGCGCCCTTCGCGGAGATCGAGCGCGCGGCAGCGATCTGGCGGGTCACGAACGGCGCGGTCGAGCGGCTGTCCTAGTCAGCCTTGGGCAGCGCCTCGGCCACATCATCCACCGTCGCGTCTACCAGCGCATCGACGCCCCCGGCGGTCGGGTGGATGTGATCCAGCTGTAACAGCGCGGGCTTGTCGTAGATCGGCTCAAGGAAGAACGGCACCAGCCTGGCGCCGCTTCGCCCGGCCAGGTCGCGGTACATGCCGTCGAACTCCGCGATATAGGCCTCGCCGAGGTTCGGCGGCGCGCGCATGCCCATCAGCAGGACCGGGATGTCGCGCTCGCGCAGCGCGACGAGAATCCGTGACAGGTTCGCGCGCGTCTCGTCCGGGGAAATGCCGCGCAACAGATCGTTGCCGCCCAACTCGACCAGGGCGAGGTCGGGCGTCGCCGCCAGGCTGTCGAGCACGAACGCGACCCGCTGCAATGCCGCCGCGCTGGTGTCGCCCGACACGCCGGCGTCGATAACCGTGGCGTTGATGCCGCGGGCACGCAGCGCCGCCTGCAACCGGTCAGGATAGCCTTCCCCGTCGTTCAGCCGGTACCCGGCGAACAGGCTGTCGCCGAACGCGAGGATGCGGCGCTCGGGCCCTTCGACAGTCACCGCCGCGCTCGCCTTCGCGGGAGGTTCGGTCGGCTCCGGCGACGGCGCGCTGCCGTTGCAGCCCGCGAGCAATGCCGCAACCAGCACGCAGCCCCACATCCGCATTCCCGGCCCTCCTTGTTCGCCCGCCCCACCTATGCCATCTCGCCCCGGTGACAAGCGCCCAGTCGACTTTGGCCGCAATCGAGGCGCGCGACCTGCGGCTGACGCTCGGCGAAGGCGAAGCCGCGGTCGAGATCCTCCGCGGGATCGACCTCACGGTGAACGATGGCGAAACGCTCGCGCTGCTCGGCCCGTCGGGCTCGGGCAAGAGCTCGCTGATGGCCGTGCTTTCGGGCCTCGAGCGCGCCTCCAGCGGCACGCTCCGTGTCGCGGGCGCCGATTTCGAACAACTCGGCGAGGACGCGCTCGCCCGCGCCCGGCGCGGCCGCATCGGCATCGTGCTGCAGGCCTTCCACCTGTTGCCGACGATGACCGCGCAGGAAAACGTCGCCACCCCGCTGGAGCTGGACGGCGCGTCCGACGCCTGGCCGCGAGCGGCGGCGGAGCTGGAAGCGGTCGGGCTCGGCCACCGGTTGACGCATTATCCGGCGCAGCTGTCGGGCGGCGAGCAGCAGCGCGTCGCCATCGCCCGCGCGATCGCCCCCCGCCCGCCGCTGATCTTCGCCGACGAGCCGACCGGCAATCTCGACGCCGCCACCGGCGCGGGGATCATCGACCTGCTGTTCGCCCGCCGGGCGGAGACCGGCGCGACGCTGGTGATGATCACCCACGACGAGCACCTTGCCGCACGCTGCGACCGCGTGGTGACGCTGGCCGACGGGCGGATCGCCTCCGACACCGCTTCCACTCCCGCTTGCGGGAGGCGTTAGCGGTGGGCAAGTGAGCGGCGACGCGCCCACTCCCGGCCTTTCCCGCAAGCGGGAGGGGAGCCTTGGCTGGCCCGCCGCCTGGCGCATCGCCCGGCGCGACCTGCACCGGCAGTTCCGCGGGCTGAGGCTGCTGCTGGTGTGCCTGTTCCTCGGCGTCGGTGCGCTGGCGGCGATCGGCTCGCTGACTTCGGCGATCCGCGGCGAGCTCGAGGCGCAGGGGCGCGAGATCCTCGGCGGCGACCTCGAGGTCGAAGTCTGGCAACGGCCGTTGAACGAGGGCGAGGCGCGCTTCCTCGCAAGCTACGGCTGGCTCTCGCGCGGCCTCAGGATGCAGGCGATGGCGAGCGCGGGCGAGGCGGCGACGCCGGTCGAGCTCAAGGCGGTGGATGCCGCCTGGCCGCTCTATGGGGAGCTCACGCTCAAGGACGGCAGCCGGGTCGGCGCGCCGACGCCCGGAACCGCGTGGCTGGCCGAAGGCGCGGCCGAGCGGCTCGGCATCGGCCCGGGCGACCGGTTCCGCATCGGCACCGCCGACCTCGCGGTCGGCGGCATCATCGCCGAGGAGCCCGACCGCCTCAGCGAAGGCTTCGCACTCGGGCAGACGGTGATCGTGTCGCTCGATCTGCCCGAACGCGCCGGGCTGACGCTTCCGGGAGCGATGTACCAGTCGAAGACCCGCGTCGCCTTCACGCGTTCGTCCGATCCGGCGGCTGTCGAGGAGACGCTCAAGGGGCGCTTCCCCGACGCCGGGTTCGACATCCGCACCCGCGACCGCGCTTCCCCCGGCGCCGAACGCTTCGTTGCGCGCATGGGCGAGTTCCTCACCCTCGTCGGCCTCGCCGCGCTGGCGATCGCCGGGATCGGGATCGGCGGCGGGGTCGCATCCTACCTCGAGGCGCGCCGCGCGAGCATCGCCACGTTCAAGATTCTCGGCGCGACCAGCGGCGATATCGCCCGCATCTACGCGCTGCAGATCGGCGCGGCAGCGCTTGCCGGATCGGTCGCCGGGCTTGTGGCCGGCGTCCTGGTCACGCCGTTCCTGGCCGAAGCCCTTGGCGAGTTGCTGCCGGTGCGCAGCGGGCTGGTGATCGATCCCCTGGCGCTGCTCCGCGCGGCGCTGTTCGGCCTGCTGGTGGCGCTGGTGTTCGCCGCGCCGCCGATCGTGCGCGCGCGTGATTTCCCGGCGATGGCGCTGATGCGCTCGCGCGTCGCCCCGCTGGCGCGCGCCTGGCGCGGGGCGGCGGCGCCGGTCGGAGCCGGACTCGCCGGGATCGCCGGGCTCGCGCTCGCCGGTTCGCCGCAACCCGGGCTCAGCGCGACCTTCCTCGGCGGGGCCGCCGCACTGCTCGGCGTGCTGGCGCTGCTGGGGTGGGCGATCCGCGCGCTGGCGAAGCGCACCCCCCGTCCGCCCAACCCGATACTGCGCGCCGCGCTGGCCAACCTCCACCGGCCGGGATCGGCGACCGGCGCGCTGGTCACCGCGCTCGGCTTCGGGCTTTCTGCGTTCGTACTGCTGGCCGCGGTGCAGACCAGCCTCGACGGCAACATCCGCCGCAGCGTGCCCGCGCGCGCGCCCGACTACTTCGTGCTCGACGTGCCGCGCGACCGGCTGGCGGAATTCGAGGTCACGGTGAGGAAGCTCGCCCCCCAGGCGGCGATCGAGGCCGTCCCCACGCTGCGCGGCGCGATCCTCGCCTATGGACCGAAGGACAATCCGCGCGTCGTGAGCCGGATGGCGGAGCTGCCCGAAGGCGCCTGGGCGCTGCGCGGCGAGCGCGGGCTGACCTATGCGGAACGCCTGCCAGACGGCAATTCGCTGGTCGCGGGCCAGTGGTGGCCGGAGCGCTACGATGGCGAGCCGCTGGTGTCGGTCGATGCCGATCTCGCGCAAGCCGCCGGCCTTAAGATCGGCGACTACCTGACGATCGGCCTGCTCGGCACCGAACGCCGCGCGCGGATCGCCAACTTGCGCCGGATCGACTGGGACAGCATGGGCTTCAACTACGTGCTGGTGTTTTCACCCAACGCGCTCGCGGACGCGCCGCACAACATGGCGGCGACGATCGCGTTGCCGCCGGGGACGCGCGCCGGCGGGCTGCTACGCGAGCTCGTGCGCGGCTTTCCGTCGAGCTCGGTGATCGAGGTCGGCCCGCTGCTGACGCAGGCGCGGGCGATCCTCGACCAGGTCTCGCTGGCGATCCTCGCCGCCGCCTCGGTGGCGGTGCTGGCCGGGATCGCAGTGCTGCTTGGCGCGATTGCCGCCGCCCGGGCGGCGCGGCTCTACGACACCGTGATCCTGCGCGTGCTCGGCGCCAGCACCCGGCAGCTGCTGGCGTTGCAGCTGGCCGAATTCGGGCTGCTCGCGAGCCTCCTGGCGCTCGTCGCGCTGGCGCTGGGCAGCGGGCTTGGCTGGCTGGTCATCGTCCAGCTGTTCGAATTCGACTGGCTGCCCGACTGGCCGCGCATCCTCGCGGTCCTCGGCGCAGGCCTTGCGCTGGTGCTGGCCTTCGCGCTCGGCGCCTCGCTGCCGCTGTTGCGGGCGAGGCCGGCCCGAGCGCTCAGGTCGCTTTAGGCGAAGACCTCCGGGTCGGCCTGGCCGAGCGGATCGGGCCCGTACTTGTTCGGCCCCGGCGTGCCCGGCAAGGCGAGGATCACGATGTAGCCAACCTCGAGCGCCAGGGCCAGAAGCGGGCCAAGCACCGGTATCATGCTGAGAATGACGACGGCCACGATGAAGCCCAGCAGGTACCAGCCGGACATGTTCCGATCGTGAAGGCGCCGCACCGTCACCGCCAGCGACGGGATGAACGACGCAAGGGCCCACAGGCACAGCAAAATCAGGCCTGCCCAGAACAGCGGCCCAAAGGAAACTTCGGCCAGCGGCTCGGTCGCGAAATCCGGACTTGCGGCCGCGCCGGTCAACAGGCTCGCGGCGCCCCCGGTGAGCATCAACCCGTACCCGATCGCCGTCACGATCACGCTCAGAAGCTGGAACATCCAGAATTCCTTGCGCCGCGAGCGGCCGCTGAATTCGGCATAGCGCCGATACGGCAACAGCATCCATTCCATGTCGAAACTCCCCCTTTTCCTGAGCTCCGACGCGGATGGCATCACAGAACCCTCCGACGCGCAAACGAAAAGGGGGCCTGCCGGCCCCCTTCCCCACACAATTACCTCGCGCCACTCACCACTTGAAGCGCACGGTTGCGCCGTAGGTGCGCGGATCGTTGGGATAGCCCGAGATGCCGCGCGGCTGGGCCGGCGAGTCGAACACCACGCCGACGTCGCGGCTGTCGAGCAGATTGCGGCCCCACACGGTGAAGCTGAGGCCGTTGTCGAACTCATAGCCGAGCGAGGCCGTCAGGTCGCTGACCTTGCGGGTGAACTGCGCCGCCGCGGCGAGCGCCGCGGCGGCGTTGGCGATGCTGCCGTCCGGATTGCGTACGAGAAAGCCGGGCAGGCCTTCGATCAGCTGCGTCCGGTCCTGCCACAGGTACGATACGCGCGGGACCAGCATGCCGTTGCCGAGCCGGGCCTCGTACTGCGCGCCCAGCAGCACGGTCCAGGACGGGATGCCCGCCGGCCGCGTGCCCGACAGGTCGCCGACGGCCGAGATCACGAAGCTGTCGTAGGTCGGGTCGAGGTAGGTCACACCGAGGTTGAGGGTCAGTGCGTCGAGCACCTCCGCCTGGCCCTCGAACTCGACGCCGACGGTGCTCTGTTTGCCCGCGTTGAGCAGCACGAAGCCCGAACCGGTGAAGATGTTCGACTGGAAGCCTTTGATCTCCTGGTCGAACACCGCGACATTGGCCGAGATGCCGCCCTGGTTGAACTTGAGGCCGGCTTCCATCACGCGCGATTCCTCAGGGGCTGCGTAGCGGCTGCCGAAGGTCAGATTGTTGAGGCCGAGGCCGGCGGCGATGATCGCGTTGCGGTCGATCGGGAACGGCCGGCTGTCGCGCGAGAGGTTGACCGAGCTGGCCTTGAAGCCGGTCGCGTAGCTCGCATAGAGATTGAGCGCCGGGCTGACATCGTAGGCCAGCCGCACGGTGTAGCTGAAATCGCTGTCGCTGGTCTTGCCGTCCTCGACTGCGTTGGGGACGTTGAGAAACGGCGGCATGAACTGCAGCGCGCGCAGCCGCGCGAGAGGGTTGGCCAGCGGGTTGTTCTGGTTGGTGACCGCATAGTTGGTCGCCCCGGTGACGATCTGGCCGTAGAGCGCCGGCTGAGCGGTAGCGAAGGCGCCGATCTCCGTCGCCGTCGCCGAGCGTCCGAGGCTGAGCGCGGTGCCGACGCTTTGCGCCACGGCGCCCTGCAGCAGCAGCGTGCGGCGGAAGGTGGCGTACTGCGGCGCATCGAGGTTGATGCCCGAGAACACGTCGCTCGACACGGCGTTGGTGACGAAGGTCTTGCTGTCGTCGGTGTAGTTGCCGCCGAGCGTCAGCACGAGCCCGTCGAGCAGTTCGATATCGACCTGGCCGAAGATCGAGATGGCGTCGCTGTCGAGCGTGTAGGCCTCGTTGAAGCCCTGGCTGCCGAGGAGGAACTGGCCAGCATAGCTGCGCCCGTCGGCCGCGCCGAACGCGGCCTCCAGCGTGGCCAGACTGAGCGCGCCGCCGGACAGGCTTTGCACCAGCAGGTTGGCATAGGGGCGGAACTGCGAGCCGTAGATCAGCTTGTTCTGCTGGTCGATGCTCTCGTTGATGTAGAACCCGCCGAGCAGGACATCGATGCGGTCGGTGAGCGAGCCGGCCAGCCGCACTTCCTGGGTGAAGGTGCTGACGTCGAGGTCCTGGAAGTTGGGATAGATCAGGTCCGCGCTGGTGAAGTCCGAATCCTGGTAGGTCACGGCATTGGTCTGGCGAATGGCCGAGATCGACGTCAGCGTGAACGGGCCGACGTCGTAGTCGATCTCCGCCGAGGCGCCGTAGTTCTTGATGTCGTTGGTCGAGTTGTAGTTGTCGTAGACGATCCCGTCGAAGCGGTCCGCCGGGAGGTTGACCTGCCCGCCGAGCGCGCGGATCGCCGGCGTGGCGATGCCGTCCTGGAGATTGACCACGGCGCAGCAGTTCTCGTCGATCCTGTCGTAGTCGGCGATCAGGCGCGCCTTGAAGCCGTTGTCGCCTTCGATGAGGAACTGTCCGCGCACGAACCAGCGGTCGCGCTCGTTGGTGCGATCGCCGGTGCCGAGGTCGCGGAAGAATCCGTCGCGCTTGTTGATGCCAGCCGCCAGGCTCACCGCAGCGGAATCGCTCAGCGGGCCGGTGACGAGGCCCTTGACGATCATCTGGTCGTAGTTGCCGTAGGTCGCCTCGACCGAGCCGCCGAAATCGAACTGCGGCTCCTGGGTGCTGATCGAGATCACCCCGGCCGATGCGTTCTTGCCGAACAGCGTCGACTGCGGCCCGCGCAGCACCTCGATCCGCTGGACATCGGGCAGGTCGGTGATCTGCGAGACCGTCTTGGAGCGATAGACGCCGTCGACGAACACCCCGACCGACGGCTCGATGCCGGCGTTGTTGGCGCCGTTGCCGAAGCCGCGGATGAAGAAGTTGGTCGAGCCGACCGCCTGGCGCTGGCCGACGCTCAGCGAAGGGACCACCGTCTGCAGGTCGCGCAGGTCGCGGATCTGGCCGCGCTCGAGCGTCTCCGCGGTCGTCACCGAGACCGCCACCGGAGTATCCTGCAGCGTCCTTTCGCGCTTGGTGGCGGTGACCAGGATGAGATTGCCCGTCCCGGCACCATCCTGCTCTGCCGCCGCGGCATCGGCCGCGTCGGAAGCCGCTTGCGCCGCCTCGCCGCCCTCATCCTGGGCCATGGCGGCGACCGGGGCGCAAAGCGCAAACGCAGCCGATCCCGACATAAACAATGCGCGCAGCACCAAGCCTTCCGCGCCAGCGACCTTTACCATGCTGTTCTTCTCCTCTCCTCGATCCGTCGGCGCCTCGTTTCGAGCGCTCCCGACCGACCGGACGACCTTCGGGCGATTGATAAGCCCGGGGCGACAGCGAGACAATTAGCGAACGGGTAGGGAGCAACACGGTCAGTCGTTTCCGTTGCAACGAGGCAACACGACTCCCGGTCATTGCCAGTCATGGGTCTGGACCTTAAGGGGCGGCGATGGAGATCGCCGATCTGCGCGTCGCCCTGTTCAGCGGTAACTACAATTACGTCCGCGACGGTGCGAACCAGGCCCTCAATCGCCTGGTGGGCTACCTGCTGCGACAGGGCGCCGCCGTGCGCGTCTATGCCCCGGTAGTCGAGAACGCCGCCTTCCCGGCCACCGGCGACCTCGTCGCCGTGCCGAGCGTGCCGATCCCGTTCCGGCGCGAATACCAGATGCCGCTGGCGCTTTCGGCCGGCGTGCGGCGCGACCTGGCCGATTTCGCGCCCAACGTGGTGCACGTCACCTCGCCCGACCCCGTCGGCCATCAGGCGGTTACCTGGGGCCGCGAGCACGGGCTGCCGGTGCTGGCCTCGGTGCACACACGCTTCGAAACGTACCCGCGCTACTACCACATGGCCTTCCTCGAACCGCTCGCGGTGGCGATCCTGCGGCGCTTCTACCGCCGGTGCGACGCGATGGTCGCGCCGTCGGAAAGCACCGCGCAAGTCATGCGCGAGCAGCGCATGGGCGACAACATCGGCATCTGGTCGCGCGGCGTTGATCGCGAGACCTTCGATCCCGCTCGCCGCGATGGCGCCTGGCGCCGCTCGCTCGGCTTCGCCGACGACGAGCTGGTGATCGGCTTCCTCGGCAGACTGGTGATGGAGAAGGGGCTCGACGTCTTCGCCGACGCCATGGCGGCGCTGCGCAAGCGGGGGCTGCCGCACAAGGTGCTGGTGATCGGCATGGGACCGGCGCGCGACTGGTTCGCCGAGCGGGTGCCCGAGGCGCACTTTACAGGCATGCTGACCCATGGCGAACTGGGCCGGGCGGTCGCCAGCATGGACGTGCTGCTCAACCCGTCGGTCACCGAGACCTTCGGCAACGTCACGCTGGAGGCGATGGCCTCAGGCGTGCCGGTAGTGGCGGCGCGGGCCACGGGCAGCAACAGCCTCGTCGCTGACCGCGAGACGGGCCTGCTGGTCGAGCCGGGCGACATCGCCGGCTTCGCCGACGCGATCGCCCGCTACGCCGCCGATCCCGAGCTACGCCGCGCCCACGGCGCGGCGGGCGAGAAGCGCAGCCGCGACTTCTCGTGGGACGCCATCAACCATACGGTGGCCGAAGTGTACCTGCGGCTCGCCTCGGCTCGCGCCACCGCTCAGGTGAGGACGCCCGCGGCGGTCATGCGCCGCGCATAGTACCACTGCGCCAGGATCAGGATCGTTACCAATACGGGCATGATTGCCGCCACGCCGCCCTGCATCGATGCGGGTGCTTCGGTGCTCAACTGGTAGGCGAAGCTGATCAGGGCGCCGAGCAGAGAGACCACGAACGCGGTCGCTGCATGGCGCGAGTGGAGCAGCAGCAGGACCGAGCCGAGCAGCGATCCCCACACGCCGACGGCCCAGGCCGCCACGGCCCACACCGGAAATGCGGCGACATAGGCCATTTCGGGTTCGCCGAGGCCCATCATCCTGAACCAGGCTGCGTTGCCCAGCTCGCTCATCGCGTAGTCGCAGGCGCCGAAGCCGTTCCACAGCAGCGAGACGATACCGACGGCCCACAGGTGGGCCGGCGTCCTGGCCGGAGTTTGCGTCGCCATCGGGCTTCTCCCCTTCCTCGAGGCGCGACCCGGGGGCGAGGTTAGCACGGCGCCAAGGACAAGGGGAGTGCCAGGGACGCCGGGCGCGTCGCATCGCCTGCCGGCGAGTGCGGGATTACGCCGGGAAGGGAAGCACGCAGCGGACGGGGTGGCCGGCGCATGTCCTGCGAGCTGAGCGAAATCAATTAACCGATTTGGCCCGTTTTGTGGATATGAATTGTCCAGTACGGCTTTTCAAGGGGTTGGAGTGGGCGTTCGGTCGGGAGCCAAGTCGCCCACCCCCGGCCCCGCCCGCAAGCGGGAGGGGAAATTACAGCCGCTCGATCTGCCGTGCTGCCTCGTCAAGGATCTCGGCGATCCGGTGCGGCAGCTCGCCGTCCTCGCCGCCTCCGGCCATCTTCTGGCCGACGGCGGTGAACAGGTTGACCGACGCGCGCTCGATCGACGGAGCGCGGTCGCGCTCGGCGTGCTCGCCCAGCGCGGCGAGGCGCTCCATCGCCCGCGTCGCCTGCCCGGATTCCTCCACCAGGACCGCGTCGCCTGCCGGGGTGATGGCGAACTTGCGGCGCTGGCCGTCGCTGTCCTGCTCGGCGACCAGCCCTTCGTCGGCGAGCATCGCCAGCGCCGGATAGACCACACCAGGGCTCGGCGAATAGTGTCCGCGGGAGCGCTCCTCCATGACCTTGATCAGGTCGTAGCCGTGCCGCGGCTGCTCGGCGATCAGGGTCAGCAGCATGAGCCGCAGGTCCTCGCGGCCGAACATCCGGCCGCGTGGGCCGCGCCCGCCAGGACCCCACGGTCCGCGGGGACCGAATGGGCCGCCTGGACCGAAGGGACCGCTGGGGCCGAACGGTCCGCCCGGACCGAACACGCCGCCAGGTCCCCAGCGCGAACCGGCCCAGGCTCCGGTCATCGCGGCCCGCGCCGCCCGCTTCCAGGCCCTGCGGCCGTCGAAATCCTCGCATCCGTGGTTCATGGGAGACTCCTATCTTCGATTGCTTAAGATATATCGTAGAACGTCCGATCGCAAGAGGAGTCGCAGCGCCCCGCGCCAGCGCCTATCTGTGCGCCATGGCCGACCTGTTCGCCGACGACCTGCCACCGCCGCTCGCGCGCGACGAGCCGCGCGCGGACGCGCCGCTCGCCGACCGCCTGCGCCCGCGCGCGCTCGACGAGGTGATCGGGCAGGAGCATCTGACCGGCCCCGAAGGAGCCATTGGGCGCATGGTGGCCGCAGGCCGGCTGTCGAGCATGATCCTGTGGGGGCCGCCGGGCACCGGCAAGACCAGCATTGCCCGCCTGCTGGCCGATGCCGTGGGCATGCGCTTCGTCGCCATCAGCGCGGTGTTCTCGGGGGTGGCCGACCTCAAGAAGGTGTTCGCCGAGGCCGAAACCGCGCGCAAGGCGGGTCAGAGCACGCTGCTGTTCGTGGACGAAATCCACCGCTTCAACCGCGCGCAGCAGGACGGTTTCCTGCCCTATGTCGAGCGCGGCACGGTGACCCTGGTCGGAGCGACCACCGAGAACCCGAGCTTCGAACTCAACGCGGCGCTGCTCAGCCGCGCGCAAGTGCTGATTCTCCAGCGGCTCGACCATGCCGCGCTCGCCAAGCTGCTCGACCGCGCCGAAGCGCTCGAAGGCCCGCTGCCGCTCGCTCCCGAAGCGCGTGACGCGCTGATCGCCAGCGCCGACGGCGACGGCCGTTTCCTGCTCAACCAAGCCGAGACGCTCTATTCGGCGAAGCTCGCGGAACCGCTCGGGCCGGCGGAGCTGGGCCAATTCCTGCAGCGGCGCGTCGCCATCTACGACAAGGACCGCGAGGGCCACTACAACCTCATTTCGGCGCTGCACAAGTCGATCCGCGGTTCCGACCCGCAGGCGGCGCTGTATTACCTCGCGCGGATGCTCGTGGCGGGCGAGGAACCGCTCTACGTGCTGCGCCGGCTTACGCGCGCGGCGGTCGAGGACATCGGCCTCGCCGACCCGCAGGCACTGCAGCAATGCCTCGCGGCCAAGGACGCCTACGACTTCCTCGGCAGCCCCGAAGGCGAGCTGGCGATCGCCCAAGCGTGCCTCTACCTCGCCACGGCGCCCAAATCGAACGCCGCCTACAAGGCGCAGAAGGCGGCCTGGCGCAGCGCCACCGAAACCGGCAGCCTGATGCCGCCGCAGAACATCCTCAACGCCCCGACCAGGCTCATGAAGCAGATCGGCTACGGCAAGGGTTACACGTACGACCACGACGCCGAAGAAGGCTTTTCGGGCGACAACTACTGGCCCGAGGAGATGCAGCCGCAGACGTTCTACGAGCCGGTCGAGCGCGGGTTCGAGCGGCAGGTGAAGGAACGCATCGCTTACTGGAACAAGCTGCGCACGGAACGGCGTGACTGAGCATTTCACGCATTTCGCGGCGATCGACTGGTCGGGCGCGGCCGGTGAGCGGCACAGGGGCATCGCCCTGGCGACCTGCGAGGCAGGCGGCGGCTCGCCGAAACTCGTGCGGCCGGGACCCCGCTGGTCGCGCCACGAAATGCTCGCGTGGCTGCTCGAGGAGATGCCGGAGAGGACGCTCGTCGGGCTCGATCTGGGCATCTCGCTGCCGTTCGCCGATTGTGGCGCATTCTTCCCGGGTTGGTCGGAAAGTCCCCAGGATGCCCGGGCCCTGTGGGCGCTGGTCGACCAGTGCTGCGCCGGCGACGACAACCTGGCAGCAAGCGCCTTCGTCGACCACCCCGAAGCCAGCCGTCACTTCCGGCGCCATGGCGGGCGAGAGGGCGACCGGTTCGGTGGCGGGCGGGGCCGCTTCCGCGTCACCGAGCTGCACCAGCGCCTGCAGGGCTGCAACCCGTACAGCAACTTCAACCTCGTCGGCGCGGCGCAGGTGGGCAAGTCGAGCCTGACCGGCATGCGGGTCCTGCACCGGCTGGGCGGTCGGTTGCCCGTCTGGCCGGTCGATCCCCTGCCCTCACGCGGCTCGGCAATCGTCGAAATCTACACCACCATCGCGGCTGTGGCCGCCGGTCGGCCGCCGTCACGCAGCAAGATGCGCTCCTTCGCCGAACTCAACGCCGCACTGGCGACCCTGGGTTCGCCGACCGTGCCGGGCGCCGGCCCGATCGATGATCACAGTGCCGACGCGCTGCTCACCGCCGCGTGGCTCCGCGCGGTCACTGATCGCGCGGACTTGTGGCGCCCGGCGGCCATGACCCGGGAAATCGCCCGCACGGAAGGCTGGACCTTCGGCGTTGCTTGACGCAAAGGCGCCTCGGAGGCCGGTTTAGCTCAGCTGGTAGAGCAGCGGTTTTGTAAACCGAAGGTCGGGGGTTCGAGTCCCTCAACCGGCACCAGTTTTCGCAACAGGAGACAGTCCGGGGGACTGTTTTCGTCGAAAAAACTCCCGAGCGACAGCGAAGGGGGAGCTTGGCCTTATCTACCCACCGCCCAGTACCTGAACCCGTGCCGTTCGATCTCGGCGCGGTCGTAGAGGTTGCGCAGGTCGACCAGCAGCGGGGCCCTGAGCAGGCCCTTGGCGCGGTCGAAGTCGAGTGCCCGGAAGGCGTCCCACTCGGTCACGATGACCGCCGCGTCGGCGCCCTGCATCGCCTGGTAGGCGTCGTCGCAATAGGTCACGTCCTCGAGCAGCTGCGCCGCCTGCTCCATGCCTTCAGGATCGTAGGCGCGCACCTTCGCGCCCGCATCCTGCAGCGCGCGGACGATCGCCAGTGCCGGGGAATCGCGCATGTCGTCGGTGTTGGCCTTGAAGGTCAGGCCGAGCAGCGCGACGATCTTGCCGTGCGCCTGCCCGCCGAGTGCATGGATCACCTTGCGGCCCATCGAGCGCTTGCGCTGGTCGTTCGCCGCCACCACCGCCTCGACGATGCGCAGCGGAGCCTCGAAGTCCTGCCCGGTCTTGAGCAGGGCCAGCGTGTCCTTGGGGAAGCACGAGCCGCCGTAGCCGGGGCCCGGCTGCAGGAAGCGCGCGCCGATGCGGCTGTCGAGGCCGATGCCCCTGGCCACGTCGAGCACGTCGGCCCCGACTTTCTCGCAAAGGTCGGCGACTTCGTTGATGAAGCTGATCTTGGTCGCGAGGAACGCGTTGGCGGCGTACTTGGTCAGTTCGGCCGCGCGGCGGGTCATCACCACCAAGGGGGTCTCGTTGCCGAGCAATGGGCGGTAGATTTCGTGCAGCACCGTCTGGGCGCGCTCGTCGTCGACGCCGATCACCACCCGGTCGGGGCGCTTGAAGTCCTCGATCGCCGCACCTTCGCGCAGGAACTCGGGATTCGAGGCAACCGATACGTCGAGCGTGGGCCGCGCCTCGCGGATGATCCGTTCGACCTGGTCGCCAGTGCCCACCGGAACGGTCGACTTGGTCACCACGACAGTGCCCGGCCGCAAGTGCCCGGCCATCTCCCTGGCCGCGGCGTGAACGTAGCTCAGGTCGGCATGGCCGTCGCCGCGGCGGGAGGGCGTGCCCACGGCAATGAACACCGCGTCGGCCTCGGGCAGCGCCTCGGCGAGGTCGAGCGTGAACTCCAGCCGCCCGGCGGCGACGTTGCGCGCCACCAGCTCGTCGAGCCCCGGCTCGAAAATCGGAATCTTGCCCGCGCGCAAGGCGTCGACCTTGGCCGAATCCTTGTCGACGCAACACACGCTGTGGCCGAAGTCGGAAAAGCAGGCGCCGGACACCAGGCCGACATAACCGGTGCCGATCATGACGATGCGCATGCTGTTCCTCTGCTCCCGGCTTCCGGCCCACCGCGCCGCTCCGCCGCGGCCCTAATTAACACCCTGCCACGAGGCAAGCGGCTCACCCGCGCCCGCGGTACGCTGCGACCCCCTGGTCGGGCAGCCACAATCCGTCAGGCGGCAAACCGCTCTGCCAGAACACGTCGATCGGCATGCCGCCGCGCGGATACCAGTAGCCGCCGATTCGCAGCCATCTGGGCTCCATTTCCTCGAACAAACGCTGGCCGATGCCGACCGTGACGTCCTCGTGGAAGCCGCAATGGTTGCGGAACGCGCCGAGGAACAGCTTGAGGCTCTTGGATTCGACGATCAACGCCTCGGGCGCATAATCGATCACCAAGTGGGCGAAGTCCGGCTGCCCGGTCACCGGGCACAGCGAGGTGAACTCCGGCGCCGCGAAGCGCACCAGATAAAGCGTTCCCGGCCGCGGGTTCGGCACATAGTCGAGCTCGGCCGCCTCGGGGCTGGCCGGAAGCTCGGCGGCGCGGCCGAGGAAACGCGGCGGGGGATCGCTCATCGACAGGGCTCTTGCCGCGAACGCGTGCCGCGCACAAGCAGGCGCTTTGCGGCGACCAGTTCAGAGGCTATTCAGCACGCCCCGCCATGTCCGCTGCGACGGAAATGCGTTCGACGATCGTTGCCCTTGCTGCTGCCCTTGCGCTGACGGCGCCGGTCGTATCCGCGACCGCAACTGTCGGCGACTTCCGCCTGCCCCCGACGCAGCCGGACCGGCAGCCTCCTTCCGATCGACAGGGGCCGGTCGCACCCGACGTGCCGGAATCGCGGCGCGCCGCACCGGCCCCGTCGCCGTCATCTTCGCCGAGCGCGACTCAGTCGCCCCCCGCGCCGACCATCATCCCACCGCAGATCGCGCTGCCGCCGGCCTCCGCGGCCATCCCGGGCGCGGCGCCCCGGCGCGAGGCGCCAGCGTCCGCCCGGGCCGGCGCGCCGGCGCCTGCGGTCTCGACATCGCTCGGAGTGGCCCCTTCCGCGACCCCTGCGCCCGCACCTGTCAGCGCAACACAGGCGACGCCGGCCGCAGTCGCGCCCGCACCACACCCGGCAGAGAGCGCAGGTTCGACCTGGCCATGGCTCGCCGCCGGCGTGGCCCTGCTGGCGGCCTTCGCTCTGGCCGGCTGGGTTTGGCTGCGGCGACGCCAGGGTTTCGGCCCCGTGGCCGTCCCGGAGATCGAGCGGCCGCGCGTGGCGCCCGAGCCAGCGTCTCTGCCCTTCGCCCCCGCGGCGCCCGCTCCGGCGCCCGCGCCAGTCGCGGTCCTCTCGGCCGAACCCTTGCAGGTCTCGCTGGAACCGCTCCGCCTCAGCCTGACGCTGATGAATGCGACGCTCGCCTACCGGCTGGAGATCGTCAATCGCGGCCTCCATCCCCTGACCGCGCTCGCCATCGGCGCGGACATGATCTCGGCACACGCCTCGATGACTCGCGAGGAGCAGCTCTCGGGCCCAGGAAACGCCGCCGGCGCGCTTCAGCGAATCGAACGGCTCGAGCCGGGCGAGAGCCGCGTGGTCGAAGGCGAGTTCCGGCTGCCGTTCGGCCAGATCGTGCCGATCCGCCAGGGCAACGCCGCGCTGCTGCTGCCGCTGGCGCGCTTCCGGGTCGAGGCCGAGGGGGCACGCCCGGTCGTGCGCACGTTCGCCGTCGGGCAGCCGGGGAAAGGGACCGCGCTGCAACCATTCCGCCTCGATCAGGGCCCGCGCGTCTACCCCAAGCTGACGCACCACGCCTTCGCCTGAGGTTTACCGCGGAGGCGCGGGCGGCTAGTCCGGGGTCATGCAAGATCTCGTCTCAACCGGCTGGCTGGCCGAGCGGCTGGGCGAACCCGGCCTGGTGGTCGTCGACGCCAGCGCGCACCTCCCCGACGCCAATCGCGACGCCCGCGCCGAATTCGCCGCCGCGCACATTCCCGGCGCGCGGTTCCTGGACCTCGACAGTTTGAAGGACCTCGCAAACGCGGTTCCGGCGGCACTGCCGACCGCGGCGCAATTTGCCGAGCGCATGGTTTCGCTCGGGGTCAACCAGGGCGACCGGGTGGTGATCTACGACAACAGCGGCGTGAAGACTTCGGCCCGCGCATGGTTCATCTTCCGCCTCCATGGCCTCACCGACAGCGCCATTCTCGACGGCGGGTTGGGCAAGTGGCGAGCCGAAGGCCGACCGTTGGATGCAGGGCAGAGCGAGGGGCGCGGCGGTGCCGTGAGCCCGTCGGCGGGGCCGATGAGCGTGCGCAGCAAGGCCGACATGCTGGCGAATGTCGGCAGCGGTGCCGAGCAAGTGCTCGACGCGCGCGGCCCGGGCCGCTTCACCGGCGCCGAGCCGGAGATCAGGCCGGGCATGGTAAGCGGTCACATCCCCGGTTCGTGCAACCTGCCGTTCGGCCAGGTCCTCAACGCCGACGGCACGTTCAAGGACGAGGACGGGCTGCGCGCCGCCTTCGCCGGGGCCGGCATCGATCTCGACCGTCCGGTCGTGACCACCTGCGGCAGCGGCGTCACCGCCTCGGTGCTGCTGTTCGCCCTGCACCTGCTCGGCAAGGACGACGTGGCGCTCTATGACGGCAGCTGGAGCGAATGGGGCGCCGATCCGGCAACACCCAAGGCGACCGGGCCGGCAGTGTGAGCAAGGACCGGCCGCACAAGCCGGCGACGCGTCTCGTCGAAGGCGGGCGGCGCAAGGAATGGACCGGCGCTGTCGTCAACCCGCCGGTCTGGCGCGGCAGCACGCACCTTTACGCCGACAGCGCCGAGCTTGCGCGCGGCCGGCCCAACGAGGACGGACAATTCTACTACGGCCGGCGCGGCGCGCCGACGCAATGGTCCCTGGCCGAGGCGCTGACCGAACTCGAGCCGGGCGCTCACGGCACTCTGCTCTATCCGAGCGGCGTGGCCGCCATCGCCGGCGCGCTGCTCGGGGTCCTCGAAAGCGGCGATACGCTGCTGATGACCGACAATGCCTACGAGCCGAGCCGGGCGATGGCGAAGAGCCTGCTGGCGCCGCTCGGCATCGAGACCCGGTTCTTCGACCCGCTCGACACGGCCCGATTCGCCGCCCAATTCGACGGGCGCACGAAGGCTGTGCTGCTCGAAAGCCCCGGCAGCCTGACGATGGAAGTCTGCGACGTGCCCGCGCTCGCCGCAGTCGCCCGCGATCACGGCGCGCTGGCCTTGCTCGACAACACCTGGGCCAGCCCGCTCGGCTTCGCCGCGCTCGCGCACGGCTGCGACGCCGCGATCATGAGCCTGACCAAGCACGTCGGCGGCCATTCCGACCTGATGATGGGCTCGGTCGCGTCCGGCGAAGCACTCTATGCTCGGCTCAGGCTCAAGAGCCAGTCGCTCGGCCAGGTCGTCTCGCCGGACGACGCGGCACTAGCGCTGCGCGGGCTGCGGACGCTGGGTGTGCGGCTGGAGCGCGAAGTCGCGAGTGCGCTTGCCATTGCCCGGTGGCTCGCCGGGCGTCCCGAGGTCGCCCACGTGCTCTGCCCGATGCACCCCGGCGCGCCCGGCCACGCCCTGTGGCAGCGCGATTTCAACGGCGGCTGCGGACTGTTCAGCTTCGTGCTCAGAGCCGCCGACCCGGCCGCCCGCGCGCGGTTCATCGACGCGCTCGAACTGTTCGGCATCGGCTACAGCTGGGGCGGCTACGAGAGCCTGGTGATCCCCTTCGACCCAGCGCGGGCTCGCAGTGCGACCCCTTGGCCGCCCTCCGGCTGGCAGGCTGAAGACAGGCTCGGGATCAGGCTTTCGATCGGCCTCGAGGACCCCGACGACCTGATCGAGGATCTCGACCGCGGCTTCGCGGCGATGGGGCGCGGATGAGCGAGGTCACCCGAGTGCTCCAGGATGTCGCTCCGGAGAGCGGATTGGGCAGGTTCGTCGACGCCCTCGACCGTTGGGGCGTCACCATCGCCGATGCCCGGATCTCGATCTGGACGGTGCTTGTCGCCTTGGCGGTCTTCGCCGCCGCGCTGCTGTTCGCGCGTCTCGCGATCAGGGCGGCGAAGTGGCTGCTGGGAAAGATTCACGGAATCGATACCACGCAGCAGTTGCTGGCGCAGAAGCTGGTCTCGATCGCCATCTGGACCATCACCTTCCTGCTGGTGGTGGATGCCCTCGGGATCGACCTGACCGCGCTGGCGGTGTTCTCCGGCGCCTTCGGCCTCGCGCTCGGCTTCGGCCTGCAGAAGACCTTCGGCAACCTGCTTGCGGGTATCATCCTGCTGATGGACCGCTCGATCAAGCCGGGCGACGTGATCGCGGTCAACGACGGGATCAGCAACACCGTCGGCCAGGTGAAGAAGATCGGCATCCGCGCGGTCTCGGTGACCACGCGCGACAAGAAGGAATACCTGATCCCGAACGAGAACCTGATGATCAATCAGGTCGAAAACTGGTCCTACAGCTCGCGCGACGTACGCATCAAGGTGCCGGTCGCGGTCGCCTACGGGGCCGACGTCGAGGAGGCCGAGCGGCTGATGTTGCAGGCGGCGAGGGAAGCGAAGCGGGTGCTCGACAAGCCGGCACCGAGCGTGTGGCTCAGCGCGCTTGGCACCGACGCCATCGAGTTCGAAATCCAGATCTGGATCAGAGACCCGGAGGAAGGGCTCGGCAACGTTCGCTCCGACGTGCTCAAGAGGTTGTGGCGGCTGTTCAGGGAGAACGGGATCCAGGTCCCCCATGCGCAACGCGACCTCAACTTGCGCGACACGCCGGCTCTGCGCGAGCTGATCGAGGCGCTGCGCGAGAGCGACGACCGCAGCTAAAGCTGCCCTACCCCCTGCCCAATCCATTCTGGCTGGAATCTGCGGCCCCCTCCCGCCATTTGCCCGCCATGACCAAGGTGGGCACAGTTTACCTCGTCGGCGCCGGACCGGGCGATGCGGACCTGCTGACGCTGCGCGCGGCGCGGCTGCTGGGCGAAGCCACGCTCGTCGTGCACGACGGGCTGGTCGATCGCGCCGTGCTGGCGATGGCGCATCCTGCCGCCGAGCTGGTTTCGGTCGCCAAGAGCCGCGCACGCCACACGCTGCCGCAGCGAGAGATCAACGCCCTGCTCGTCCGCGAGGCGCTTGCGGGGCGCGACGTGGTCCGCCTCAAGGGCGGCGATCCGTTCGTGTTCGGCCGCGGGGGCGAGGAAGCCGAAGCCTGCCGCGCCGCGGGCGTGCCGGTCGAGGTCGTCCCCGGCATTTCTGCCGCACTGGGCGCCGCTGCGGCCGCGCAAATTCCGCTGACCCATCGCGACAGCGCCAGCGTGGTCAGCTTCGTCGCCGGCCAGTGCAAGGGCCTCAGCGAGCAGGACTGGGCCGGCCTCGCCGGCAAGGGCCGCACGCTCGTCATCTACATGGGCGTCAAGACCGCGCCGCAGATCGCCGAGAAACTGATGGCCGACGGCCTCGCGCCGGACATGCCGCTGGCGGTGGTCGAGAACGCCGCCCGCGCGCTCATGCGCGTGCTGCGCGGCCCACTCGCCGCCCTGCCGGACCTCGTCGAGCGCGAAGGGGTGAAGAGCCCCGCCCTCATCATCATCGGCGACGTGACCGCGCGTGACGATGCCGTTCTCAGGACGTTCGCGCTGGAGGCGCAGGCATGAAGATTCTCACCGGCAACAACCTCAGGAACGGCCGGGTCGTGTGGTGGGACGGCCAGGGCTGGTCGGTCCACGTCGAGGACGCGGCAGATGTCGGCGACCAGGCCGACGCGATTCTCGCCCGCGAGGATGCCGCCTGCCGCGTCAACGGCGGCTACGCGATCGAGGCCGAGCCCGACCCATCCGGCCACGGCGTTCGCCCGTCGCACATCAAGGACCGCGTCCGTGCCTATGGCCCGACCGTGCGTCCCGACCTGACCCTCAGGCCCGCCGACCCCGACGCCGGCACCTGGGTGATCTGATGTACAAGTACGACCAATACGATCACGCGATGGTCCGCGCCCGAGTCGAGGAGTTCCGCGACCAGACGCGCCGTCGCATCGAAGGCAAGCTCAACGACGACCAGTTCAAGCCGCTCAGGCTCAAGAACGGGCTGTACCTGCAGCTGCACGCCTATATGCTGCGGGTCGCCATCCCCTATGGCACGCTCAATTCCTCGCAGATGCGGACACTGGCGCACATCGCCCGCAAGTACGACCGCGGCTACGGGCATTTCACCACCCGGCAGAACATCCAGTACAACTGGATCAAGCTGGAAGAGGCGCCCGACATCCTCGCCGAGCTGGCGGAGGTCGAGATGCACGCCATCCAGACCAGCGGCGAATCCATCCGCAACATCAGCGCCGACCAGTACGCCGGCGCCGCTGCAGACGAGATCGTCGACCCGCGCCCGTGGGCCGAGATGATCCGGCAGATGACCACGTTCATGCCGGAATTCAGCTACCTGCCGCGCAAGTTCAAGATCGCAGTGATCGCCACCGCGGCGGACCGCGCGGCGCTGCGCTGGCACGATTTCGCGGTGCGGATCGTCAAGAGCCCAAATGAGAATGGGGCGGGCGAAATCGGCTTCGAGGTCTATGCCGGCGGCGGCATGGGCCGCACGCCGTTCATCGCCTACAAGATTCGCGACTTCCTGCCCACGAGCCAGATCCTGTCCTACCTCCAGGCGGTGCTGCGCGTGTGGAACCGCAATGCCCGGCGCGACAACATCCACAAGCAGCGGATGAAGATCCTCGTCCACGAGCTGGGCGAGGAGGAATTCCGCCGCCAGGTCGAGGAAGAATTCCAGCACTTCCTGACGCTGGGGGACGACTTCCCGCAGGCCGAGTATGACCGCATCGCGGCCTACTTCGCGCCGCCGCCGTTCGAGACGGGCCTCAACGAAGACATCGACCGTTCGGACCCCGACTTCGCGCTGTGGCTCGACCGCCAGGTCGCCGCGCACAAGGCGCCCGGCTATGCGATCGTCAACATCAGCCTGAAGCCGACCGGCCAGATTCCTGGCGACATCTCGGCCGATCAGATGGACCTCGTGGCCGATCTCGCCGAGCGCTACAGTTTCGACGAGCTGCGCGCGACGCACGCGCAGAACCTCGTGCTACCGCACGTCAAGAAGCAGGACCTCTGCCAGGTGTGGACCGCGCTCAACGAGGCCGGTCTCGGCGAGGCCAATCTCGACCTCGTCACCGACATCATCGCCTGCCCGGGGCTCGACTACTGCAGCCTCGCCAACGCGCGTTCGATCCCGCTGGCGCAGAAACTGTCTGAGCGTTTCGCCGATCCTGCGCGACAGGAGGACGTCGGGGAACTGAAGATCAAGATCAGCGGCTGCATCAACGCCTGCGGTCACCATCACGCCGGCAACATCGGCATCCTCGGCGTCGACCGTAAAGGCAGCGAAAGCTACCAGCTGCTGCTCGGCGGCTCGGGCGACGAGGACACCACCCAGGCCAAGATCGCCGGCCCCGGCTTCGACGAGTCCGGGATCGTCGACGCGGTCGAGCGGGCGGTCGATCGCTACGTGCAGATCCGCGAGCCGGGCGAGCGCTTCATCGACACTTACCGCCGGGTCGGCATGGATGGGTTCAAGGAGGCGATCTATGGCTGAGCCGCTGCGTTTCCGCGACGATGCCGTGCCCGACGAGCCGGCCGTTTCGCTCGACGCGTTCCTCGACCAGTCGAACGCGGCTTCGGTACGTCTCGAGGCCGGCGACGATGTGCGCCGGCTCGGACCGGTGCTCGACCGAATCCGCCTGATCGAAGTCGACTTTCCCAAGTTCCGCGACGGACGCGGCTTCTCCAGCGCGCGGATCCTGCGCGAGATGGGCTACACCGGCGAGATCAAGGCGACCGGCGACGTGCTGGTTGACCTGGTGTTCTTCATGCGCCGTTGCGGCTTCGACAGCTTCGCGCCCAACGTGCCGTTCAACGACGACGATGTGCAGGCGGCATTAACCCGTTATCCCTATGTCTACCAGGATGCCGCCGATCCGGCGGTGCCGATCTGGCGCCTGCGCCACCCGGAATTCCAGAATGGCTAGCCGCGCCGTCGACATCATCAATACCGGCCCCAGCTTTACCCAGGCCGACGCTGATGCGCTGAACGCACGTTTTGCGGGCGTGGATGCGGCCTCCATGCTGCGCGCGCTGTTCGTCGATGGCCTGCTCGGCCGGGTCGCGGTAGTGTCCTCGTTCGGCACCGAGAGCGCGGTGCTGCTGCATCTCGTCGCGCAGGCCGATCCGACGGTGCCGGTCATCTTCGTCGACACGCTGAAGATGTTCCAAGAAACGCTCGATTACCGCGAGGAGCTGACCGAGCGGTTTGGCCTGGTCAATTCATCAGTCGTCCAGCCGGATCCGGCGGTGCTGGCCGAGAAGGACGCCAGCGGCCTCAGATGGTCGTACGATCCCGACGGCTGCTGCGAAATCCGCAAGGTCGAGCCGCTCAAGCGCGCCAAACGGGGCCTCGACAGCTGGATTTCGGGCCGCAAGGCGTTCCAGTCCATCACGCGGCAGAACCTGCCGCGATTCGAGATCGAGGACGGGCGGCTCAAGATCAATCCGCTTGGCGATTGGACCAAGGACGACCTCGAGGCCTATTTCGAAGCGCACGACCTCCCGCGCCATCCGCTCGAGGCGCAAGGCTTCCTTTCGGTCGGGTGCGAGCCGTGCACCTCGCCTGTTGCAGCGGGTGAAGACCCGCGCGCGGGCCGCTGGCGCGGCTGGGACAAGACCGAGTGCGGTATCCACGGACCCGGCGACGCACCGGGCGATGACGGCGAGTTGCCGCCCGGCTACGAACCGGCCTTCTGACGGCCTCAGCGGTCGCAGGGCTCCAGCAGGCCATAGGCGACGAGCTGACCGACGGTTTCGGCCAGCAACTCGCTGTCCGAAACTTTCAGATCGCACAGCGCGAACGGGCGACCGCCACTGACGCGCTTCAACTCGCCGGCGATCTCCCCGTCGAGCGCGATGCGCGACCCGGCGACCGTCAGCTGCACCTCGTCTTCAGCCTCGTCGAACCGGTAGAGCATGTCGTCGCGAAACCTGAAGACATCACCGAGCTGGATGCCACGGCCGAGCAGGTTCAGGCCGCCGCGCACCCGAGGACCTTGTCCGCGCACGAAGTTGTCGGCGAACATGTCTCGGACGACCTCGAAGTCGGCCTCCTGGCAGACCTCGGCGAGAAGGGCGGCGAAATGCTGCTTGTGTCGCCCGGTCTCGCCCTCGGCGAAGAACAACGCCCGCGGGAGCGACTTGCGCAGACCGGGAATGCGCAGCGATGCCTCGCCCACGGCTTCGAGCATGAAGTCGGCCCAGGTCTGCACTAGGATGCCCACCGTGATGTGCAGCGAAGGCTCGTCGCTCACGGTTTGCGCCCGGTGCATCAGCCCGCGCGGCAGGTAGAGCGACTGACCCGGCTCCAATACGAACTCCTCGACCAGGTCGCCCGGGGAGTCACGCCGGCGATCAAACTTTTCGCCGCGATAGGGCAAGTGCGACCCGCGTCCGTAGATCTCCCATTTCTTCCGCCCCGACACTTGCAGCACCATCACGTCGTGGTCATCGTAATGGATGCCGAAACCGGTCGATTCCCGTGGGGTCAGGTAGATATTGGTTTGCACCCTCGCGCCGAATTCACGCTCCAGAGCCAGGCAGAAGGCAAACAGCTTGCCGTCGGCGTAGTGCAGCTGGGGCAGGACGATCGTCCTGCCTTGGCGGAACAGGTCGAGCACCGCGCCGCGATTGATGTTGCCGTTGCCGAAGGTGTACTCGCCGGGCGGAACGCCGTGGCCCGAATAGGCCATGGTGAGCGAACTCGGCGGCAGTTCCGAATCGGAGATGATCTCGTCGATCCGGTCGATGTCGAGCAGATGGGCGATCTCCGCGACGGGCTCCGGGCCGTGGTAGTGTCGCTGCTCGTAGTACTCTTCGAAGAACTGCTGGAGCGAGAGCGGCGCAATCAGCCGTGCGAGCGCACCCTGACGCGAGGCTTCAGACGCGTCCGCGCCCATAACCTGCCTCATCGGACGTATCGCTGTCGGTTACGCCTGTGCGGCCGCGGGTACCGTAACCGGCCTTGTCGCTCGAATCGCTGTCCGTGAGTCCCGAGCGGCCACGGTTGCCGTAGCCCGCCTGGTCGTTGGAATCACTGTCGGTCAGCTGGGTACGCCCGCGGTTGCCGTAACCGGCCTGGTCGTTGGAGTCGCTGTCGGTCAGCTCGCTCCGTCCGCGGTTGCCGTAGCCCGCCTGGTCGTTGGAATCGCTGTCGGTCAGCTGGGTGCGCCCGCGGTTGCCATAACCGGCCTGGTCGTTGGAATCACTGTCTGTCAACTCGCTCCGGCCGCGGCTGCCGTAGCCCGCCTGGTCGTTGGAATCGCTGTCGGTGAGACCGGAACGACCGCGGCTGCCGTTGCCGGCAGTGTCATTGGAATCGCTATCAGTGAGCCCGGAACCGCTCGCCGGGTCGTTGGGATCGCTGTCGGTCGCCTGTGCCGGGCGGGCGACAAACGTGCTGGCCGCCGCTCCCGCGACCATTGCGACGAACGACCGCCTCGACAGCGGACGGACCTTCCTGGACAATTCGGCCCCCCGAAGACTTGTTTCCCCGGAAACGAAGTGAAGCGCATGAAAAGGAATGTCAATTAGCGCTGCAAGGGCGCAGGCGATTGTCGTGCCCGTCTCACGTGCGGCCGTTGCCTTGTAGCGAGCCTTGCGCCCGCCACGACGCCAATCGGGTGTTTTCTGGTCGGATCGCCCAAGTGTATGCTTTCCGCGAAACCTGCGGCGGCTCCGGCAAGGCACGCCGCACCGCGGGTTCGCCAAAGGGGAGTCGATCAACTATGCATTCGCCACGGACTGTCTTTGCCTGTCTCGCCATCGGCTCGTGCGCGCTTGTCGCCGGCTCCGCGTCCGCGCAGGACGACCGCACGCTCGCCGGCAGCGTCCGCCAGTGCCGCACCATCGCCGAGCCCGCAGCTCGCGTGGTCTGCTACGACACCATCGATATCGGCGCGCTGCCGGCAAGCGCCGGCCGCGCTGCAGTCGTCGCACCGCCCCCGACGCAGCGGGCAGGCGGCTTCGGCGACAACCAGCTGTCCCGCGCGCCCGACGCGCGGGCGGCCCAGCCCGAGCGGGTTCAGGCGGGCATATCGGCAGTGACCGAGCGCGAGCCTGGCATCCTGCTGTTCACCTTGGCGGACGATACGCAGTGGCTGTCGGTCGATACGGTCTCGCAAAGCTACAGCCGTCCCCGCCGCGGGGCGACGGTGGAGATCGTCAGCGCCTCGATGGACAGCTACCTCATGCGGTACGGCAGCCAGCACTCGATTCGCGTCCGCCGCGTGCGCTAGGACCGTCTAAAGCCAGCCCTGCTCGCGATACCATTGCGCGGTGGCCCGCAGCCCATCCTGCGTGGCTATCTCCGGTTGCCAGAGCTCCGGCGGCGGGGCCTTGTCGCGGCCGCTGACCCAGTCCGGATGGATCATGTAGCCGACGCGGTCTGGGGTGAGCCTGGCGTGCTTGCCCCGAAACAACCGGTCGAGCCGGGCAGCAGCCTGCAGCGCCCATCCGGGCATGTGCGGCACCTTCACCTCCCGGCCGATCCCGCGGCCGATCGCGCGTCCCAGCATGGCATGCGGCCACCCGCCCTCAAGCCCGTCATCGGGCTCGAAAATGCGCCCGGAATGCGCGTCATGGGCGGGAAGCACCGCCAGCAGCAGTCGCGCCAGATCCTCGACGTGGATGATCGATGTGCGGCCTGGCGGCGGCATCGGCACGACGCCCCAGCGTGCGGCGCGGAACAGCTCGAGAATCTCCCTGTCGCGCGGGCCATAGATCGCCGGAGGACGCACGATGGTCCAGTCGAGCGGGCTGGCCTGCACGACTTCCTCGGCATGGCGCTTGGACTCGCCGTAGACCGACAGGCCCGGCTCGCGTGCGGCAAGCGAGGAGACGAACACCAGGCGCTTGACGCCCGCGTCGCCAGCCGCCCCCACCAGCGCTTCGGTGCCGGCAACGTTGCCCAGGTGGAAGCCCATCGGGTCGGGCGTGTTGACCACTCCGGCGACATGCAGCACCGCGTCGGCGCCTTCGACCAACGCCTTCAATGCATCCTTGTCGGCGAGGTCGCCGCGGAGCCATTCGACACCTGCGCGCGGCGCCTGCTCGCGTCGCGCCAGCGCGCGGATACGCAGTCCGCGCCGGGCGGCTTCGTCAAGCACCGCCTGGCCGACGAAGCCGGTTCCGCCGGTCAGGGCGATCGAATCCTGCGTCGTCAAAGCAGCACCAACTGATCGCGATGGATCACCGCCGAGCGCGGCGCGTACCCGAGCAGCGCCTGGTGCTGCTCGCTGCGGCGCCCCTTGATGCGGGCGATTTCGTCGGCCCCGTATTCGGCCAGCCCCTGCGCCAAGGGGCGCCCGTCGGGGTCCCGCACGGTGAGCGCGTCGCCGCGTGCGAAGTCGCCTTCGACGGCGGTCACGCCGCTGGCCAGAAGGCTGCCGCCCTTTCGCAACGCCACCGCGCAGCCGGCATCGACCGTCAGCGCCCCCTTCATCCGCAAGCGTCCACCGAGCCACGCCTTGCGCGCGCCGTCGCGGCGAACCGGCACGAACAGCGTGCCCAGGTCGTGCTCGACCGCGCGCGCGAGCGGCGTCGGATGCGTGCCGTTGACGATCGCCAGCGCAATGCCCGCGCGGGTGGCGATTTCGGCCGCCTGCAGCTTCGAGGTCATCCCGCCCGAGCCGAGCCCCGATGCCGAGCCGCCGCTGGCCATCGCATGCACCGCGTCGGTCACGCCTTCAACGCGCGGCAGCAGGGTCGCGCCAGCCTTGCGCGGATCGCGATCGAACAAGCCGTCGACGTCCGACAGCAGCACGACCGCATCGGCCTGGGCCGCCTGCGCCACGCGCGCGGCCAGGCGGTCGTTGTCGCCGAAGCGGATCTCCGCCGTGGCGACGGAATCGTTCTCGTTGATCACCGGCACGGCGCCGGCGCCGAGCAGCCGGTCGAGCGTGGCCGCGACGTTGAGATAGCGACGCCGATCCTCGAGGTCCTCGAGCGTCAGCAGCAGCTGGGCGGCGGTCAGGCCGTGCTCGCCTAGAAGCTCGCTCCACAGGCCCGCCAGCGCGATCTGGCCGACGGCGGCCGCCGCCTGGGCATCCGCCAGTGACCCGCGCCCGCCTTTCGCCAGCCCCAGCTTCGCGGCGCCGAGCGCAATGGCTCCCGAGCTGACCACGATCACCTGCTGACCGCGCCGTCGCGCATCGGCAATCTCGGCCGCCAGCGTCGCCAGCCAGTGGCGGTCGGGCTTGCCGTCTCCGCCGCCGAACAGCAGCGCGGACCCCACCTTGAGCACGAGGCAAGGCGCGGTCGCGGCATCGGTGAGGTCGGCAAGGCGCTCGATGGACATGGCCGCGCGTTAGCCGACCGGTGCCGCTCAATCCAGCGGCGACCACTCGTCGTCAGGCTCCTCGTCGTCCTGAGCTGCGCCATGGGTCTCCGTCGCGGTTTGCGCGGGGAGGTATTCGAGGACCGCATCGAGCAGCGCATCGATGCCGGCCCCGGTGGCGCCGGAGATGGGGAACACCCGATCGGCACCCGCGGCCTTCAATTCCTCGGCGAACCCGGCGGCAAGCTCGGTGTCGGCGAGGTCGATCTTGTTGAGCGCGATCAGTCGCGGCTTGTCCTCGAGCCCGGCCCCGTAGGCTTCCAGCTCGCGTTCGATCACTTGCATCGCCTCGGCGGGATCCTCGCCGGAAATGTCGATCAGGTGGATCAGGACCCGGCATCGCTCGATATGGCCGAGGAACCGGTCACCGATTCCGGCCCCGTCCGCCGCTCCCTCGATCAAGCCGGGGATGTCCGCCAGCACGAACTCGCGCTCGCGATGGCGGACCACGCCCAGCCTCGGCACGAGCGTGGTGAAGGCATAGTCACCGACCTTGGCGCGGGTATTCGAAACCTGGTTGATGAAGGTCGACTTGCCCGCATTGGGCAGGCCGACGAGGCCGACGTCGGCGAGCAGCTTGAGCCGCAGCCAGACCGCCATTTCCTGCGCCGGAATGCCAGGCTGGTGCTGGCGCGGGGCGCGATTGGTCGAGGTGGCGTAGCTGGCGTTGCCGCGCCCGCCCATGCCGCCTTCGAGCAGGACGACCCGCTGGCCGACCTCGGTGAAGTCCGCCAGCACTTCCTCGCGCTCCTCGTCGAGCACCTGCGTGCCGACCGGAACCTCGATCACGAGATCGGGCGCGCTTGCACCGGTACGGTTCTTGCCCATGCCGTGGCCGCCGCGCTGGGCCCGGAAATGCTGCGAGTAGCGAAAGTCGATCAGCGTATTCAGACCCGGCACGGAAACGAACACCACATCGCCGCCCTTGCCGCCGTTGCCGCCGTCCGGGCCGCCGTATTCGATGAACTTCTCGCGCCGGAAGCTCACCGCGCCCGGCCCGCCCGCGCCCGAGCGGATGTAGATCTTGGCCTGATCGAGGAAATGCATGGCGCTACCTAGCCGGTTCGCGGCAGGCTTGTCGAACCGCACGCTTGAAAGTCGAAACTGGTGGAGCCGAGGGGGATCGAACCCCTGACCTCGTCATTGCGAACGACGCGCTCTCCCAGCTGAGCTACGGCCCCGTTCCAGTGTCGCGCAGGGGCGGACCCCCGCGAAGAGCGCGCTCCCTAGCGAAAAGCCCGCGCGCTTGGAAGCCCCAATTGCGGCATCGTTGCTGCTAGTTCGCAGGGGGCGTCTGCGGGTTCGCCACCGGCTGCACGATTGGGGTCGAAATCGTGTTTTCGGGCACGGCAATGAGCGGAATGCGCGCGCCGGTGTCAGGGTCAAGCACCTGGCCGACCAACTCGGCGCTCGACGCCGTGGTCAGCGTGGTGGCGATGGTCGGGCCGCCGGCGCCGTGCACCGCCACATATCCGGGCTGCGACGAGCCGTAGAGCGCACCGTACTTCAGGTCCCAGTCGGTCGAGGCGACCCGATACTGCTCGTATTCCTGGAAGAACTGCTCGAATACCGCCTCGAACCGCTGCAGGCCGCTGCTCGCGAAAGCCGCCAGGTCATCGGGCTTGGCGGCGAGGTATTCGTTGGCGATGCCAAGCGCGACGTTGCAGTAGTTGGCCCGCGTGGGCGGCAGCGCGAAGTAGTTGTAGACCTGCGTCATCACCGCCTCGCGCGCCTTCACCGCTTCGTTCCGCGAGGAGTATTCGCGCCGGAACTGCTGGTCGAGCGCATTGTTCGCCGCAGTCAGCTTGCGGGCGTTCTGCGTCAGGAAGGCGCGGTAACCGTCGAGGATCGGCTGGTGCTCGGCATCGAGGCAGTTGAGGGCGGCGACGTTCCAGGCCGAGCGGAAATACCACGTCGTCTGGTTCTCGTTGAGATTGCTGTTGACGGTAAGATGCTTGCCGTCCGGCCCGGCCTGCGGAAGGATCATCGCATAGTCCGCGCCGCCCGGCGGGATCGGACGATAGGGGACGAGCTCCTGCGCGACCGGAGGCGGCGGAGGCGGGGGCGGCGGCGGCGGGGGCGGGGGCGGAGTGGCGCAGGCCGCGAGAACGGCCAGGCCCGCGACCGCCGCGGGCTTCTTGATCCAGGTCCAGCTAATCGAACTCATGCGGCGCGGTTCCCCTCTCCTGGGCGCGGATGATGGATAATGCCTGCCCGCGCCTTGCGCGCGGATTAAGCGCGCAATCTATCGCGCAGCCAGGCCAAAGAAAATGCCCGGGGCGCAGTTATGCTCCCCGGGCACGATGAAGCGAATCCGGCCTGCGATCAGTTGCGGCTCGAGCCCATGAACCGCAGTAGGAACATGAACATGTTGATGAAATCGAGATACAGCTGCAGCGCACCGAGGACGACCGCCTTGCCGGCCCATGCGGTCCCGCGCAGGTGGACATACTCGTTCTTCAGCCGCTGGGTATCGTAAGCCGTGAGGCCCGCGAAGATCAGCACGCCGAGGAAGCTGATGGCCCACATCAGGCCGGGCGATTGCAGCCAGAAGTTGAGCAAGCTGGCGATGATCAGGCCGAACACGCCCATGATCAGGAAGCTGCCCATCGCCGACAGGTCCCGCTTGGTGGTGTAGCCGACTAGGCTGAGGCCGGCGAAGGCGGCGGCCGTGGCGAAGAACGTCACCGCGATTGACGCCCCGGTATAGACCAGGAAGATCGTCGACAGCGACAGGCCCATGAGCACCGCAAAACCCCAGAACAGCGCCTGCAGTGTCGTGGTCGAGAAGCGGTTGGCGCCGAAGCTCATCGCGAACACGATGGCCAGCGGCGACAGCGCCACGATCCACATCAGCGGGCCGGACGCGATCGTGTAGACCAGGCCGGTGCTAGCCGTGAGCAGCGCGACGATGCCGGTCAGCAGCACGCCGGAGGTCATGTAGTTGTAAATCGAGAGCATGTGACGGCGAAGGCCCTGGTCGAACACTTCCGCACGACCCGTCCCCACCGCACCCGCAGAACCGAACGACGTGCCGAGGCCCGTCCGGGTGTCCTGAGGATCGTTCCAATTCGCCATTGCAAACTCCATTCCGGCGCCGAGCAGCGACAAGCCGGTGGCTGCAATATCGCGATGCCGGGCCCCGGATTCAAGGAAAACCGGACGAACCGGTTTAACCGTTGCCCCGCGCGTCGGCAGCCATCTCGGCGCTGCGGTCGCGCGCGGCGCGCAAGGTTCTCGCGACGAGACGCCGCAACGCATCGCCATCGTCGAGCGTGTCGAGCCCCGCCTGCGTGACCCCGCCCGGGCTTGCGACGCGGCGGGCAAGCTCCGCGGGATCATGCTCGGAGGACACGGCCAGCGCAGCCGCACCATCGACCATCGCCAGCGCCAGCCGCCGCGCCTTGTCCGGCGGCAGCCCAAGGTCCCCGGCGGCGGCGGACAGTGCATCGATGAAGCGGTAAACGAAGGCCGGACCGGACCCCGCCAGCGCCGTAACGAGGTCGAATTCCTCCTCGGCCACCCATTCGGGCGTGCCGAGCGGTGCCAGAAGGTTCAGGACTGCCGCCCGGCCACCCGCATCGAGGCCGTCTGCGGCCAGCGCGATGGGCGATTTTCCCAGCGCCGCGGCAAGGTTGGGCATGATCCTGACGATGCCGCCGGCGTGCGCGAACATCTCGCGCAGCAGCCCGAGCTCGACACCGGCAAGGATCGACAGCACGACCGTCGCTCGCCCGGCCAGCGGCGCCACGCCGGGCGCGACCTGGGCCAGAAGCTGCGGTTTTACCCCGAGCAGGATCGCATCGAAGCCGTCACCGGCCGGGAGCTGCTCGAGCCGGCGCACTCCGGCAGGCAGCTCGCGCACCACGGGGTCGACGACCGTAAACCGCTCCGGCGCGGCACCCGCCGCGAGCCATCCGCGCAGCATGGCTCCCGCCATGTTGCCGCAGCCGACAATGAGGATCCTGTCGTACGCCATCGCGCGCGCTGTGCCGCAGGCGCAGCGCGAAGTCTATGCTTCGCCGGCAGCGTCGACCAGCGCGGCGTCGAGCGCTTCGCGAGGCTTTTTGTCGCCCCACAGCACGAACTGGAACGCCGGATAGAAGCGGTCGCACTCTGAAACCGCGCTCTCGACCGCCAGCTGCGCCATCGGCAGGCTCAACAGCCCGTCGGTACCCAGCATTAGGCCGTGGCGGTAGAGCAGCACGCCGCCGTTCGACCAGATGTCGAAATGGCCGATCCACAATTGCTCGTTGACCAGCGCCAGCAACTCGTAGGCGGCCTTGCGCTTGGCGTCGGGAACGCGGATTTCGGGCAGGCACAGCAACTGCAGCACGCGGTCTTCGGCGCGCCAGACGCAGCGCACCTGGTAGGTCGTCCAGCTACCCTGGATCTCGCCGCAGATCTCGTCTTCGTTGACGAATTCGCAGGGCCAGCCATGCGCTTCGAACAGTTGGGCGAGCATCTCTACCGGTGCCGATTCCTCGACTCCTTCCATCGGCTCGCGCCCCGCGTTCATCATAAACGTTCCCATCCCTCCGAGACGCCGTGTTCCATGCGCCGCGGCGGCGCCGCAAGGCAATCGCGGTTAATCTCGCTGCTGGGCAAAACTCGACAACCCTGTTGGCAAGGTGTGCACAAACTGTGGCCGGATCGGTTCAGTCGAGTACCTTCACATCCTCGCCCTGCGCGCTCGTGAAGCGGAAAGTATCGATGTCCTTCTCCTTCAGCTTGGTAACCAGCTGATCGGCTTCGCGGGCGTCGGCAAACGGCCCGACGACGAGGCGGTTGGTCTGACCCCAGGCGACCACGTGCGGCCCTGTCCGGTCGAGCAGGCGGCCGGCTTCGCGCTTGATGCGCCGCCAGTCGAACGCAAGCGCCGCGGTGTCCCGGCCGGTGGCGACCTGGACCCATTGCCGGCTCGGAACGACCGGCTTCGGCGACGGAGCCGGTGCCTGCACGCGCGGCGTTTCGCGCCGCGGGGCGATCTTGGTGATGTCCACCGCTTCGGGAGCGGGCGCCACGGCCGCGCCCGAGGGCAGCGCAAAGTCGGCGAAGGCGGCCGCGAGGTTGCGCGGCTCCGGGGGCACTACATCGGGCGTGAGTACGGGCTGGACGGCCGCGACCGGCGTCGGCGGTGCTGCCAGCGGGACCTCGACGGCGGCGGGCGACGGGGCAGATCCGATCGAGTTCTGGGACGCCGTCACGCCTGCCAGCGCGGACGAGGGCTCAAACGTGGGCGAAGCCGGTGGTTGCGAAGTCGGTGGCGGCGAAGCCGGTGGCTGCACGGCCGCCCTCACCACCGGCGTTTCCTCGCGCCGCGGAACGCCGCTGCGGCTGCCGAGCGGCTCCCCGCTGGGAACCAGGCGGGCGTCGGCTGTGCGCACCGGCAGCGCGGCGCCCGCTTGCGGCGAATAGGCGGCCATCGCCGGATCGTCGCGGCCGATCTGCGCGGCTTGGGGAAAGACCCCGAGGTTGGCCGCCGCCGCCTGCTGCGCGCGCGTCAGGCGCGGCATGTAGCGCAGGTACGGGCCGAGCCGGCTCGAGAGGCGTTCCGGCAGCATGGTCTCGGCGATCGATACAGCCTCGTCGGACTTGCCCAGGATCGCCAGCGCGAAGGCGCGGGTGCGGAAGGCCGCGAGGTCGCTCCGTTGCAGCATCGGGAGCAGCGTGGTCTCGGAAGCCCGCTGGTCGCCCACGATCGCCTGGCTCAGCGCCAGCCGGCGAGAGATGGCCGGATTCGCTCCGGCAGACAGGGCCACCGCATACGCGTCCTGCGCGTGTACGTTGTCGCCGATCAGGTCGAACGCAAGCCCGCGATCGCCGATATGGGCCACCGTGAGCGCGCCCACCTGCTCGGCCTCCGCGAACAGCCGCAGCGCTTCGACCGGTTGCTGCTGCCGGACCAGCAGCTGCGCCCGGCCAGCCTTCACGCGCCCGTCGTACGGTGCGACTGCTTCCGCTCGCCGGATGAAACCCGCCGCGGCGTCGATATCATCGAGCGCCAGCGACGCCTCGGCCGCGGCGACCAGCGCCAGCACCGAGCGCGGGTCCCGCGACAGGACGCGCAAGGAATCGTTGAGCCGCTGCTGAGCCGGGTCCGGCAACGCCTGGACCACCGACGGCGCACCCTGCGCCGCGGCCACCTCCGGCCATGGCATCACGGCGAGTAGAAGGGCGCACGACAGCGGGCGCCGCGCGAGGTCGGCCGGACGGATCATGCGCGCTCCGTTAACGATGCGCGGCTGAACCGCACGCTAATGCAGGCTACTGGTTGTTCTGACGTCCGAGGAAACGCGGAATTCGCAGCGAACTGCTGCCACCGCCTTCTTCTTCCTCGTCGTCCTCGTCGCTGCCCGAGCTCGCCCGCGACAGGTTGGCCATACGCTCGAACAGCGTACTGCCTCCCGGTGGGGGTGACGCGGGAGCGCTGCGGCGCTGGGGCGGAAGCGGCGCCGCTTCACCTTCTTCGGCCGAACCGACCGTGCGGTGCTCGCCACCCTGCCCGGGCCCGTCGGCTTCGGCCAGGCTGCCGGCATCGAGCAGCAGCTCGCCTTCGCCGGCGCCGGGCACGCCTTCTTCGGCTTCGAAGGTCAGCTCGAGCGCTTCATCTCCGGTCTCATCCCACTCGTCCCCGGCGCCGGCGACGACGGTCGGATCGCGCTCGATCCGTGCGCCCATCAGAGAGGCATAGCCGTCCTCGCGTTGCGCGCCGAAGGCGTGATCGTCGGCCGGCTCGCTGAGGCCGTCCTCGTCGTACTCCCCTTCCTCCTCGTCCTCGGCATGGGCGTCCGGCATCGGCGGCGGGGTGTAGGCCTCGTCCGATGCCTCGACCTCATCCTCGAAACGCGCCGGCTGGGCATAATCCGGCATTTCCGGAGCAGGCGCGGTTGCGACGGCGTCCTCGGCCAGTTCCTCTTCGGTCGGAGGGGGAAGGACGGGCTTCTTGGGCACGCGGGTACTGGCGAAACCGAACGGCTGGCTGGCCAGCGCCTGGATCTGCTCCGGATTCTGCTCGATGCCGGTGGCGACAACGGAAACGCGGATCTTGCCTTCCAGGCTTGGGTTGAACGCCGAGCCCCAGATGATGTTGGCTTCCGGATCCACCAGTTCGCGAATGTGGTTTGCCGCCTCGTCGACTTCGAGCAGCTTCATGTCCTCGCCGCCGATGATCGAGATGATCACGCCCTTGGCGCCCTGCATGGAGACACCGTCGAGCAACGGGTTGGCGATCGCCCGTTCCGCGGCTTCGAGCGCACGGTTGTCACCTTCGCCCTCGCCGGTGCCCATCATGGCCTTGCCCATCTCGCCCATCACCGAGCGCACGTCGGCGAAGTCGAGGTTGATCAGCCCGGGCATGACCATCAGGTCGGTGATCGAGCGCACGCCTTGCTGCAGCACTTCGTCGGCCAGCTGGAATGCTTCCTTGAAGGTCGTCTCCGCCCTGGCGACGAGGAACAGGTTCTGGTTCGGGATGACCAGCAGCGTGTCGACGTTCTTCTGCAGCTCTTCGATCCCGGCCTCGGCCGAGCGCATGCGGCGCGTGCCTTCGAAGAGGAACGGCTTGGTCACCACGCCGACGGTGAGGATGCCCTTGCCGCGCGCGATCTCGGCGATCACCGGAGCCGCGCCGGTACCGGTGCCGCCACCCATGCCGGCGGCGATGAAGACCATGTTCACGCCGTCGAGCGCGCGCTCGATGTCCTCGACCGTCTCCTCCGCCGCGGCGCGGCCGACCTCAGGGCGCGAGCCCGCGCCGAGGCCGCGGGTGATGTCCGGCCCGAGCTGGATGCGATGCTCAGCGACCGAATTGTTGAGCGCCTGTGCGTCGGTATTGGCAACGACGAAGTCGACGCCCTCGATGTCGGCCGCGATCATGTTGGCGATGGCGTTGCCGCCGGCGCCGCCGACTCCGATGACCGTGATCCGCGGGCGCAGCTCCTCCACCGAAGGCGGGCCGATGTTGATACTCATTCCCTGTTCTCCTCGGGGGGACCCCGACAAAATCCCGTGTCCTGCTTGTGCCACAAAGCGATTCGCGGGTGCAAAAGCTAAATGTAACTATCCACAGGCGCGCGGAACGCGCGCAAGTGCCTAAAAATACTGCCTCATTGCCCTCCAGACACGTCCCACTTGGGCCAATCCGCCCGCCCGGACGCTGGTCTGGAAGCGCGAGCCGACCGAACGGATGTCGATCGGGTCCTCGGCCGCGTAGAGGACCAATCCCGCCAGCGTCGCAAAGCCCGGCACGGCATGCGCCTCGGGCAAGCCCTTCAGCTGGGGCGGACGGCCGATCCGCACCGGCTTGCCGAGCGCCGACTGGGCGTAGTCCGCCAGGCCCGCCAGCTCCGCGCCGCCGCCCGTCAGCACGACCTGACGACCCTGCCGACCGGAATAGCCCATCGTCTCCAGCGCGCGGCCAACGTCGCTGACCAGCCGGTCGAGCTCGGCGGTGATGACGCCGATCAGCTCGGCACGGGGAATGCGGTTCTTGTCGTCGGCGCCGCGCGCCAGCGGCCCCGCGCGCTCCTCGCCCGGGCCGTTGACCGGGATCATCTCGCGGTGATCGGCCGGGCTGGCGATGGCCGAGCCGTAAACGCATTTCAGACGCTCGGCCTGGAAGCGGCGGATACCGAACGCGCTGGCGATGGCATCGGTAATGTCGGCCGATCCGCGCTGGATCGCCGTCAGTCCGACCAGCATGCCGCCGGTATGCACCGAAACGTTGGTTACCTGGGCGCCGAATTCGACCAGCGCGACGCCCAGGTCGCGTTCCTCCGGCGTCAGGCACGCGAAGCCGGTGGCAAGCGGCGAGGCGACTACCGCTTCCACGTCGAGGTGCGCATTCTGCACCGCCTCGGTGAGGTTGCGCATCGGCGCGCCGTCGGCGAGCATCACGTGGACGTCGACCCCGAGCCGCTCGGCGTGAAGTCCCTGGGGGTTGGCGATGCCTTCGGCGCCGTCGAGGAAATAGCACGCCGGCTGGGCATGGAGGACCATGCGTCCGTCGGGCTCGAGGCTGTTGCGCGCCGAGACGAGCAACTGCTCGATGTCCTCCTCCTCGATCCGGCGCCCGCCGATCTCGATCTCGACCGGGGCGACGCGACTCGCCAGGCCGGCACCCGAGCAGCCGATCCACACCCCGGCGACGCTCGCTCCGGCAAGCTTCTCCGCCCGCTCGATCGCGTCGCGCACGGCGTAAGTGGCCGCCGCCATATCGGTGACGTAGCCGCGCTTGATGCCCTGGGATGCCCGGTGCCCGCTGCCGAGCACGATCATCTCGCCTCCTTCGGTGAGGCCGGCGATCATCGCCGAGATGCGGAAGGAGCCGATGTTGACCGCGCCGAAGAGCCGCTCGATCCGAGGCTGACCAGCCATCAGGTGCCTCCCTGCGCGCTGGAAGCCTGCTGCTCTGCGCGGCATTCGGGGCAGCGCACGTAGAAGCGGTTCGGCACCCGCATGTCGAACGCGATCGCCTTGCCCCCGATCAGGCGGTTGACCCCGTCGACGCGAGCGAATTCCATCAGCGCCGTGGCCGAACGGTCCTTCCCCTGCGGCAGCGCGAGCACCTGGCCGGTCTTGAAGGTCAGATTCCAGCGGCGGTTGCCGACCCATTCGGCCTCGACCACTTGCGGCTTGAGCGCCGGTGCCGCGTCGAGCAGCACGGTGAGCGCTTCCACCTGCATGCGCGCGCCGGGGCCCGAAATCTGCAGCATGCCACGGGCCTCGGCGGGAGCGATGGGCTCAAGCTCGTGCCCCGTGCCATCGATCAGCACCAGCCGGTCGGGCTTGCGCAGCACGGCATGCGGTTTGCGCTCGACGACGTCGACGACGATCGTGTCGGGCAACTCGCGGGAAACGCGCGCATCCTCGACCCACGGCAATTCCATCACCGAATCGCGCAGCGCACGGAGGTCGACCAAAGGCATGGCGCGTTCCCGCTCGCCGAGCACGCGTTCGTAGACCTTGAGCTCGTTCATCCGCTCGACTCCGCGGACTTCGACCTTGGCGACCTCGTAGCCGGCATCGGCTGCGGCATTAGCCATCTGCTGTCCCGCCAGCGCGGTCAGCCCGGCGAAACTCGCCAGCAACCAGGCGAGCACCGCGGCGCCGGCGAGGATCACGATCAGAAACGCCTTGGTCAGCTGCTCTTCGGTGAAGGGAAGCACGTGCATCGCCGCACCGACCAGCGAATTGGTCGTTTGCCTGGCCTTGCGGACCTTGGTCCTGGTGCCTTGCTGCCGCGCCTGGCGGCGCACAGTCCTGGCGTTCCGGCGGATCGTCTGCGCCATCAGCCGGACCGCTCAAGCTTGCCGAAATGCACCAGCGCATCCTCGATGATGATTTCGACCAGCTCGGGATAGTCGATGCCGCAATGCCTGGCTTGCTCGGGTACGAGGCTGAGCGGCGTCATGCCCGGCTGGGTGTTGGTCTCGAGCAGGAACAGCCCTTCCTCGCCCTGCTCGTCGTCCCAGCGGAAGTCCGAACGGCTGGTGCCACGGCAGCCGAGCAGGCGGTGCGCCTTGAGCGCATAGTCGAGGCACAACTTCTCGATATCGGGCGGGATCTGCGCCGGGCAGACGTGCTCGGTCATGCCTTCGGTATACTTGGCATCGAAGTCGTAGAAGCCGGACTTCGGCACCAGCTCGGTGACCATCAGGGCGCGCTCGCCGAGCACCGCTGCGGTCAGCTCGCGGCCGCGGATATAAGGCTCGGCGAGAAGTCTTTCGAAGCGCTGCCAAGGGCCCTCGGCGTCGCGGCGGATGGGAGTGCCGTAGTTCGATTCAGCGGTGACGATCGCCACGCCGACCGACGACCCTTCGTTGACCGGCTTGAGCACATAGGGCCGCGTCAGCGGATCGGCCTCGTACAGTTCCTCGCACCTGACGATGCGGCCGCCGGGCATGGGAATGCCGTGCGGCACCAGCGCGTGCTTGGTCAGCTCCTTGTCGATGGCGATCACCGACGTCTGCAGTCCCGAATGGGTATAAGGGATGCCCATCAGGTCCATCATGCCCTGCACGGTGCCGTCCTCGCCCGGCACGCCGTGGAGCGCATTGAACACCACGTCGGGCTTCGCTTCGGCCAGGCGCAAGGCGACCTCGCGGTCCATGTCAATCCGCGTTACGCGGTGTCCGCGCGATTCCAGCGCGTCGGCCACGCCGTTGCCGCTCATCAGCGAAACCGGCCGCTCGCTGGCCCAGCCGCCCATCAGCACCGCAACATGCAATTTCGGAAGAGTTACCAACGACCGACCCTCTGGATTTCCCACTCGAGCGTCACGCCCTGGCTTTCGGCCACGCGGCGGCGCACCTCCTCGCCCAGCCCCTCGATGTCGGCGCTCGTCGCATCGCCGGTGTTTATCAGGAAGTTGGCATGTTTCTCGCTCACTTGTGCGCCGCCCATCCTGAGCCCGCGGCAACCCGCCGCATCGACCAGCCTCCAGGCCTTGTCGCCGGACGGATTCTTGAAAGTCGAGCCACCCGTCTTGCTGCGCAGCGGCTGCGATTCCTCGCGCGCATGGGCGATGCGGTCCATCTCCGCGCCGATCTCCTTGGGATCGCCCGGACGACCCTTGAAACGCGCGGCGACAACGATCGCGCCCTCGGGCAGCTCGGAGTGACGGTAGGAATACCTGAGATCGGACCGCGGCACGGTGATCACATTGCCGTCGGGCAGCACGACGTCGCAGTCGACCAGGATGTCGGCCACCTCGCGCCCGTATGCGCCGCCGTTCATGCGCACGAACCCGCCGACCGTGCCGGGAATGCCGCGCAGGAACTCGAGACCGGCGATGCCCGCGTCGCGCGCGGTCGAGGAGACCAGGATGCCGCTGGCCCCGCCACCGCATTCGAGCACGCTGTCGCGCCGCACCTCGACCGCGGCGAACGGCTTGCCCAGGCGAATCACCACGCCGGGCACGCCGCCGTCGCGCACGATCAGGTTGGAGCCGAGCCCGATCGGCAGGACCGGCGTGCCTTCGTCGAGCTGCGACAGGAACGAAGTCAGATCGTCGAGGTCGGCGGGTTCGAACAGCCAGTCCGCCTCGCCGCCGCTCTTGAACCACACCAGCTTGTCGAGCGGTGCGTGCTCGGTCAGCCGCCCGCGGACGTTGGTCGGCACCCAGCCGTCGAAGCCATAGTCGTCGTCCGAGCCAGGCGCGCCCCATGCGTCGTGCTGGGAATCGACCTGCCGCGTCATGCCGCGCGCTCCCGCCGACCCGCGACGGCCTTGGCCAGGCCAGCCGCCCACCTGGTGATGTCGCCCGCGCCCAGGCACACGACCATGTCGCCCGGCGCCACCACGTCGGCGAGGCGCTCGGCCAGTTCGTCCGGGCCACTCACTTCGGTGGCCGCACGATGCCCGCGATCACGCAGTCCCTTCACGAGCGCGGCCGAATCTGCCCCGGCGATCGGGGCTTCGCCGGCCGGATAGACCGGGGTCACGAAGACCAGGTCGGCGTCGTTGAAGCAGCCCTGGAACTCGCCCATCAGGTCGCGCAGGCGCGTGTACCGATGCGGCTGCGCGACGGCGATGACCCGGCCCTTGGCGGCTTCCCTTGCCGCCGCCAACACCGCGCGGATTTCGACCGGATGGTGTGCGTAATCGTCGATCACCGTCGCCCCGGCAACTTCGCCGACCCGGGTGAAGCGCCGCCGCACGCCGCTGAAACGGGCAAAGCCGGCCCGAATCGTATCGTCGCTGCAGCCGAGCTCGACGGCGACTGCGATCGCCGCGAGCGCGTTCTGCACGTTGTGCCGCCCGGGCATCGGCAGGGCGATGTTGGAGATGCGATGAAGCTTGCCGTCACGATCGGTATGGATCGCATCGAACAGGTTGCCGCCCTCGTTGGGGCGAACGCTCTCGGCGCGCCAGTCGGCCTGGGCCGAGAAGCCATAGGTGATCACGCGCCGGTCGCGCACGCGGGCGATGACCTTCTGCACTTCGGGATGATCGATGCACAGCACCGCGGCGCCGTAGAACGGCACGTTCTCGATGAACTCGACGAACGCCTCCTTGACCGCGTCGAAGCTGCCGTAGTGGTCGAGGTGCTCGGGATCGATGTTGGTGACGATGGCATAGGTGCCGTCGAGCCGCAGGAAGCTGCCGTCGCTCTCGTCGGCCTCCACCACCATCCACTCGCTGTCGCCGAGCCGCGCGTTGGAGCCGTAGCTCTCGATGATCCCGCCGTTGATCACCGTCGGATCGACACCGCCGGCATCGAGCAGGGCGGCGACCATCGAGGTCGTCGTGGTCTTGCCGTGCGTTCCGGCAACCGCGACCGTGCGCTTGAGGCGCATCAGCTCGGCGAGCATCTCCGCCCGGCGGACGACGGGAATGCGGGCCGCGAGCGCGGCAGCGACTTCGGGATTGTCGCGCTTGACCGCGGTCGAGGTCACCACCACGGCGGCCTGGCCAAGGTTGGCTGCGGCATGGCCGATCATGACCTTGATCCCGCGTGCGCGCAGCCGTTCTACCGACGCGCTCTCGGCAATGTCCGAGCCCTGCACGCTGTAGCCGAGATTGTACATCACCTCGGCGATGCCCGACATCCCGATGCCGCCTATGCCGACGAAATGGATCGTGCCGATGTCGGTCCCGACGCCTTTCATGACGCGGTGCCCCCGGCCAGGGCCGCGCCGGCCTTAGCGCTGCCTTGGTTCGCCACACGGATCACGTCCTGGATCGGCGAGGCGCCGAAGCTCTCGACCAGGTCCGCGAGGTCTCGCGCCGCATGCGGTCGGCCGCAGTTCCACGCCGCGTGGGCGGCATTGGCCAGCGTCTCTGGATGCTGGGCCATGGCGTTGATCTGCTTGGCCAGTTCCTTGGCCGTGAAATTGTGCTGGCGGATCGAGCGCGCGCCGCCGGCCCTGACGATCTCGCGCACGTTGGCCGCCTGGTGATCGTCGGTGGCGATCGGCAGCGGCACGAGGATCGCCGGACGGCCGACCGCGGTGAGCTCGGCGATGGTCGAGGCCCCGGCACGGCCGATGAACAGGTGCGCGTCGGCGAGGCGGGCCTGCATGTCCTCGAAATAGGTGCCGAGTTCGGCTGGAATGTTGTGGCGCGCGTAACGACCGCGCACCGTGTCGAGATCCTCGGCGCGGCACTGCTGGGTGACCTGCAGCCGCGAACGGAGCGCAGGAGCGAGCATGGCGAGCCCGTCGGGCACGACTTCGGACAGCACGCGCGCGCCCTGGCTGCCGCCCGTGACCAGAACGCGCAGCAAACCTTCGTCGGTAAACGCCGGAAACGGCTCGTCGCGCAGCGCGAGTACTTCCGGCCGCACGGGATTGCCCACGAGATAGACCTTGTGCGCCGACTTGGGCTTGAGCCTGTCGACGTCGGGGTAGGCGGTGGCGATGGCGTCAACCCGCCCGGCGAGCAGGCGGTTGACCCGGCCGAGCACCGCGTTCTGTTCGTGGATCACCGTGGGAATGCCGGCCGAGCGCGCAGCCAACAGCGCAGGAAGCGCCGGGTAGCCGCCGAAGCCGACCACCGCGCTCGGATCGAAACTGTCATACAGGCGCCGGGCCATCGCGCGCCCTTCGATCACCGCGCGGATCGCCGCCGGCCAGCGCAGCGGATTCTTGCCGAAGCGCCCGGCGGGCAGCACGTGCGCCGGCAGGAAGTCGGGCTTTCCCGGGATCGCCTGACCGCGCGCGTCGGTGATCAGCGCGACATGATGGCCGCGCCGTTCGAGTTCATGCGCCAGCGCGAAGGCGGGCGTCAGGTGTCCGCCGGTGCCCCCGGCAGCAAGGACAAAATGGCGCGAGATCGTGTCAGGCCTTGGGCTCATCGCTCGCCATCCCTGTCGCTCCGCCGCGGAACGAGGCTCTCCACCGCGCTGAGCGGTGTCTCGATGGCGCCGCGCCAGTCAAACTTCTCCCGGACAAGATAAGGGTTTCGCCGGGTAATGGCGAGCAGCAAGCCGACGAGGAAGCACTGCGCGATCGTCGACGAGCCGCCATAGCTGACCAGCGGCAGCGTCAGCCCCTTCGACGGGAACAGCTGCAGGTTGACGAGGATGTTGACGAACGCCTGCCCGCCGAACAGCGCGACGAGGCCCGTCGCCGCGAGGACGATGAACAGGTTGTCCTCGTCGACCAGCCGCATCAGCACGCGCACCACGATGGCAAGGTAGAGCAGCACGACCAGGCCGCAGACCAGCAGGCCGAATTCCTCGCCGATGACCGAAAAGATGTAGTCAGTGTGTGCTTCCGGCAGGATCATCTTGCGCGTGCCGAGCCACAGGCCGGTTCCGCGCCATCCCCCGGCCATCAGCGTGCGGCTGGCCAGGTCGACCTGGTCGAACGCCGTGCCGCCGCCGAGGAAGCTGTCGATACGGTGGCGCGCGTTGTCGTAGAACAGATACGCCATGACCAGCGCGCCAAGGCCGCATCCGGCAAGAATGCCGACGCGCTGCAGCGGCAGACCGGCGAGCATGACCAGCACGAACCAGCAGCCGACGAACAGGATCGCATCGCCCAGGTCCGGCTGGATCATCAGCAGGGCGGCGACCAGCGCCATGAAGGCGCCGCTGATGGGAATCACCGGCAGGCTCGGGTCGCGCGCCCGCCACGCGAGAATCCACGCCACCATCACCGCGAAAGCCGGCTTGAGGAACTCGCTCGGCTGGAAGCGGATGCCGAGATCGAGCCAGCGGCGCGCTCCGTTAACTTCGGTGCCGACAATGGGCACCAGCAGCAGCGCGAACACCATCGCCGCGCTGAGCAGGATTGCGCCCCGGCGGACCAGTTCGCGCGGCATGAGCGAGGTCCCGAGCATGACCAGGATGCCGAGGACCTGCCATTGCAGGTGCAGGCGGAAGAAGTAGAGGTCGCCGAGGCCCGCCGCCCCCGAGGATAGGCGCCGCGCGCTGGCGGGCGAGGCCGCCGCGACCGCAATCGCGCCGATGCCCATCAGCAGGGCGACGAGCAGCAGCAGCACCCGGTCGATCTCGCGCCACCAGATCTGCAGCTGGCGCTTGCGGCTGCTGGGGAACTGCACCGGCGGCGCCGAGCGCTGGCCGGGTCGGGGAATATAGGGGCGCGCCGGGTTCATGCCGCCGAGCTCGCCGAAAACGCGGCCGGCTCGGCCCCGGTCTCGCCGGTCAGTTCGGCGACCAGTGCTCTGAAGCTGTCGCCGCGCATCTCGTAGTCGCGGAACTGGTCGAAGCTGGCGCAAGCGGGCGAGAACAGCACGACGTCCCCCGGCCGGGCTGCCGCCACCGCGCGGCGGACCGCCTCGCACAGCATCTCGCAACGCTCGACGTGCATGAACGGCTCGAGAATCTCGGCAAACCGCGGGCCGGCCTCGCCGATCGTATAGGCCGCGGCGATGTTGCCGAATGCGGGAGCGCACTCGTCGAGATTGTCGCCCTTGGGCAGGCCGCCACAGATCCAGTGCACGCGCTTGCCGGGGTTCGGCAGGAACGCCGCCAGCGCGGGCGCCGTGGACGCCGGGTTGGTCGCCTTGCTGTCGTTGATGAACAGCACGCCGCCGAACTCACCCAGCCGTTCCATCCGGTGCGGCAGGCCGCGGAAGCTGGCGAGGCCCGCGAGCACCTGGCCCTCGGTGAGCCCGAGTTCGACGGCGATGGCGGCGGCAATGGCCGCGTTCTGCAGGTTGTGCGGTCCCTGCAACGAAGGCCACTCGGCCTGGTGAGCGTGCCAGTGGGTGTAGCGCGCGCAGACCGCCCGCCCCTGTGGCCGCCGGGCCAGTTGTTCGCGCTGGATGGCGCTGGTCGGCGCGTCGGCGCAGCCGAACACCGCGAACTGGCGTTCGTCCTGCAGCGCGAACAGCCGCGCCTTGGACGCGGCATAAGCGGCAAAGTTGCTGTAGCGGTCGAGGTGATCGGGCGTGATGTTCGACAGCGCCGCCGCGTCGCAGGCAAGCGAGTGCGTCAGGTCGATCTGGTAGCTCGACAGCTCGAGGACGTAGACGCCGCCCGGCGGCAGCGGCGCCTGGGCGAGTATCGGCAGGCCGATGTTGCCGCCCATTCGCGCCGGAATGTCCGCCTGCTCGAGCAGGTGATGAACGAGCGCGGTCGTAGTCGACTTGCCGTTGGTGCCGGTGATGCCGACGACCTTGTGCGGCGGCAGGCCCGCCCGCGCCATCGCAAACAGCTCGATGTCGCCGATCAGCGGCACGCCGGCCGCGCGCGCCTTGTCGGCAATCGGATGCGTGTTGAGCGGTACGCCCGGCGACAGCACCACGCCGTCGAACCCGCCGAGGTCGATCGCCAGCGGATCGGCGATCGTCGCGCGGCCGGCGAGTTCGTCGCGCGGTCCGGGCCGGCGATCCCATGCGGTCACCTGGGCCCCGCTCGCCAGCAAGGCCTCGACCGTCGCCATTCCGGAGCGGGCGAGACCGAGCACGGCGTAGCGCCTGCCGGCGAAGGCGGACGAGACGATCATCGCACCTTCAGGGTCGCCAGGCCCAGCACGGCAAGGACGATGGCGATAATCCAGAAGCGGATCACCACGGTCGATTCCTTCCAGCCAAGCTGTTCGAAGTGATGGTGGATCGGCGCCATGCGGAAGATTCGCCGCCCGGTGCGCTTGAACCAGAACACCTGGATGATCACGCTCGCGGTCTCGGCCACGAACAGCCCGCCGATAATCAACAGCACGACTTCGTGATGCGAGGCGACCGCGATCGCGCCGAGCGCGCCGCCAAGCGCGAGGCTGCCGGTGTCACCCATGAACACGGCCGCGGGCGGCGCGTTGAACCACAGGAAGGCGAGGCCCGCGCCCATGATGCCGGCGCAGAAGATCGCCAGCTCGCCCGCGCCGTTGACATACGGGATGCCGAGGTAGGCCGAATAGTCCACCCGGCCGACGAGATAGGTGATCAGCATGAAGGCGCCGGCGGCGATCACCACCGGCATCGTGGCGAGACCGTCGAGCCCGTCGGTCAGGTTCACCGCGTTGCCGAAGCCGACGATCACCGTGGCCGCGAACAGGACGTAGAACGGCCCCAGCGGGATTGCGCGGCCGGTGAAGAACGGCACGTAGAGGTTGGTGCTGACCTGGTCGACGATGATCCACGCGGCGACGCCGGCAACCATGAATTCGAGCAGCAGCCGGACCTTGCCCGAGACGCCCTTGTGGCTGCGCTTGGTGACCTTGTCGAGATCGTCGAGGAAGCCGATGATCCCGAACCCGGCGGTGACCGCCAGGCAGGCCCACACGAACGGGTTGCGGGGATCCATCCACAGCAGCATCGAGACCACCAGCGAGGTCAGGATCATGAGGCCGCCCATGGTCGGCGTGCCTGCCTTGGCGAGGTGGGTTTGCGGCCCGTCCTCGCGGATCGGCTGGCCCTTGCCCTGGCGCACGCGTAGCATGTTGATGAACTTGGGGCCGATGATCAGGCCCAGCGTCAGCGCGGTCAGCATCGTCGCCCCGGCGCGGAAGGTCTGGTAGCGGACGAGATTCAACAGCCCTTCGAAGCCAAGCCACTCGGCGAGCAGATACAGCATTACGGGCGGTTAGCCTTCCCTGGCGGCGAAATGGGCGACGACCCTGCCCAGTCCGACCGAATTCGAACCCTTCACGAGCACCGCGTCGCCGCCGGTGAGGCCGAATTCCTCCAGCGCGGCGATCGCTTCGCCCGGATTTTCGCAATGGGCGTAGGCAAGCGGCTTGCCAAGCGGCCCGTGCGGCCCTTTCCCCAGCTCGCGCGCGAGCGCAAGCATCTCTTCGCCCACCAGCACCGCAAAATCGACTCCCGCCTCGGCCAGCGGCTCGGCCAGCTGGGCGTGGAAGCCTGGTGCGAAATCGCCCAGTTCCTTCATCGCGCCGAGCACCGCGATCCGCCGCGAGGCCGGCGTCGCCCCGAGCTGCGCCAGCGTCGCCCGCATCGAGGCCGGGTTGGCGTTGTAGCTCTCGTCGATCAGCAGCGCGTGCCCGCCGGGCACCGCGATCCGGTGGCGTGCGCCGCGGCCCTTGAGCCCGCCCATCTCGGCCAGCGCCAGCCCGGCCGCGCCGAGATCGCCGCCGGCTGCGTGGACTGCCGCCATCACCGCCAATGAATTGAGCACCCAATGTTCGCCCGGCTCGGCGACCGAATAGCACAGCCGCCGGTCGCCCAGCGCCGCCGTCACCAGCGAGCCGCCGTTGGCCGAGGGAATCGCATCGAGCAGGCGCGCTTCGGCCGCGGCGTTTCTGCCAAACGCGATGACGTGCGCGCCCTGAGCTTCGGCCGCCGCCCGCAGCCGCGCGAAGTGCGGACCGTCGGCGGGGACGACGGCAGTCCCGCCCGGCTCGAGCCCGGCGAAGATCTCGGCTTTGGCGTCGGCGATCGCTTCCTCGCTGCCGAGGTTCTCGATGTGCGCCGGGGCAATCGTGGTGATCACCGCCACGTGGGGACGGACTTGTGCCGTCAGGCCAAGGATTTCGCCCGCATGGTTCATGCCCATCTCGAACACGCCGAACGCGCTGCGCGAAGGCATGCGAGAGAGGCTCAGCGGCACCCCGACATGGTTGTTGTAGCTGCGCACCGAGCGATGTGCCCGCCCCTTGCTGCCGCGCTCGAGCGAAGCGAAGATCGCCTCCTTGACGCCGGTCTTGCCGACCGAGCCGGTCACCCCGATCACGGTCGCAGCCGCACGCCGGCGGGCCGCCGCGGCAAGAAGCTCAAGCGCCCTCGAGGTATCCTCGACCAGCACGTGCGGCCGATCGATCGGCCGCTCGACGATCGCGGCCGCGGCGCCGCTGGCGAAGGCCTTGTCGAGGTAGAGATGGCCGTCGCTGCTTTCGCCCTTGAGCGCGAAGAACAGGTCACCCGAGCGCACGTCGCGCGAATCCATCTCGACGCCCGCCACCTGGAACGGGCCGCTGGCTTTTCCGCCGGTGGCTTCGGCGATCTCGCCGGCGGTCCACAGCGCCAGGCGCCGGGCATCGCGGTCGGCAGCCGGCCAGCGCAGGGTCTTCAGCACTGCATTCATCGCTTGGCTCCTGCCAGATCGGCCGCACATTCGCGCGCCACCGCAACGTCGTCGAAAGGTAAAACACGCAGGGTCTCGCCCGTGCCCACGATCTGGCCCTGCTCGTGGCCCTTGCCGGCGACCAGGACAATGTCGCCGCCCCCGGCCTCGGCAATGGCAGCGCGGATCGCCTCGCGGCGGTCGCCGACTTCCCTGGCACCCGGCGCGCCGGCAAGGACCTGCGCCCGGATCGACGCGGGATCCTCGCCCCGCGGGTTGTCGTCGGTGACGATGACGACGTCGGAGTGCCCGGCGGCGACCCGGCCCATCTCGGGTCGCTTGCCCCGATCGCGGTCGCCTCCGGCACCGAACACCGTGATCAGCCGGCCGGCAACATGCGGGCGCAGCGCGTCGATGGCGGCGGCGAGCGCATCGGGTGTATGCGCATAGTCGATGTAGATCGGCGCCCCGCTCGCGGCGATCGCCGCGCGCTCGAGGCGGCCGCGAACCGGCTGCAGCCGACCGAGCGCATCGAACACCTGTCCCGGCTCGCTGCCCGTCGCCAGCGCCAGGCCGGCAGCCACGAACGCGTTGGCCGCCTGGTAGGCGCCGATCAGCGGCAGCGTGACCTTGCGGACTTGCCCTTCATGCTCGAGCTCGAGTTCCTGGCCCAGGTGCCCGGGCGAGCGGGAGAGCAGGCGGATCCCCTCGCCATGCCCTCCCACCGTGAAGAGGCGCAACCCCCGGGTCCGCGCCGCTTCGATAGCCCGTTCGCTCCAGGCGTCATCGGCCCAGATCACCGCCGCGCCGCCCTCGCTCACCACTTCGGTGAACAGCCGCATCTTGGCGGCGAAGTAGTCTTCCATGTCCGAGTGGTAGTCGAGGTGGTCGCGCGACAGGTTGGTGAAGGCCCCGGCGGCGACCGGCAGCCCTTCGTTGCGATACTGGCTGAGCCCGTGGCTCGACGCTTCGTAGGCGACATGCGTCACGCCTTCGCGCGCGAGGCCGGTCATGTTCGCCAGAAAGGTGACGATGTCGGGCGTGGTGAGGCCGGTGGAGACGCTCTCGTCGGGCGTGGTGACGCCGAGCGTGCCGATCGAGGCGGCGCGCTGGCCGCACATGCGCCAGATCTGCCGGGTCATCTCGACGGTCGAAGTCTTGCCATTGGTACCGGTCACGGCGACGATCGTTTCCGGCACCGGGCGGAAGAACTGCGCCGCGAGCCGCGCGAAGGCCCGCCGCGGCTGCGGATCGGCCAGGTGAGCCGCTCCGGCCACCCTGGCTTCCGGGCGGGCGACCACGGCGATCGCGCCGGCGCCGACCGCTGCGTCGATGAAGTCCTCGCCGTTTGCCGCAGCTCCCTGGAAGGCGCCGAACACCGTGCCGGGAGCGACCTTGCGGTGATCGATCGCGAACCCTGTCACCGTCTCGCTGCCGTAAGGGCCCGCCTCCATGCCCGCCGCTTCGGCCAGGCCGGCAAGCTTCATTCGCCCCCTCCCTCGCCGACGAGCGGCTTGAGGTCGGTCAGGTCGATGTCGCGGTTGTCGTCGGGGAACACCCCGAGGAGCGGGCCGATGCGCGGCACCAGGCGGCCGACGATCGGCGCGGCGTTCCATGCGGCGGTGCGCTGGTATGAGCTGGCCGCGGTGCCCTTGGGCTCGTCGAGCATGGCAATGACGACGAAGCGCGGGCGGTCCATCGGAAAAGCCGCGGCGAAGGTCGATACCAGCGACGTCCTGTTGTATCCGCCCGAACCGGGCTTCTCGGCGCTGCCGGTCTTGCCGCCGACGCGGAAGCCCGGGGCGTCTGCGTTGCGGCCGGTGCCGTAGACCGCGATCATGCGCAGCAGCTGGTTCATCCGCGCGCTGGTGCTGGCCTTGAACACGCGGCGGCCGCGCGGCTCGTGGCCGGGCTCGATGCGCATCAGCGTCGCCGGACGCCAGATGCCGCCGTTGACCATCGTGGCGTAGGCGCTCGCGAGATGCAGCGGGGTGACCGCGATGCCGTGGCCGTAGCTCACGGTCATCGCCCTCAGGCGCGGCCAGTCGCCGCTGGCCCAGATCGGGAAGCCGCGCGCCGGCAGCTCGACATAGGGCCGCTCGTTGAAGCCGAGGTCGGCCATGACCTGCTTCATCCGCTTCGGCCCGATCTGGTCGGCGACTTGCGCGGTCACGATGTTCGACGAATGGATCAGCGCCTCGGGCACATTGAGCGAAGCGCCCATGCCGTGGCTGTCGTGGATCGTAAACCCGGCAATATGCAGCGGACCCGCCGGATAGCGGCGCGAAAGGTCGGTGACGACGCCGGTGTCGATGGCTGCGGCGACGGTGAGCGGCTTGAAGGTCGAGCCGAGTTCGTAGACCTGGTTGGTCACCCGGTTGAACATCTTGCGCTGCCCGTCGGCGTCGATCTTGTTGGGATCGAATTCGGGCAGCGATGCGAGCGCCATGATCTCGCCGGTGTCGACATCGAGCACGATGCCGGCCGCGCCGACCGCGTCAACCGCCAGCATGCCGCGGCGCAACTCGTCCTCCAGCGCGCCCTGCACGCGTGCGTCGATCGACAGCGCCGCCGGCTGGCCGCGCCGCGCCGGATCGAGCAGCCGCGCGTTGAGCGCCGACTCCATTCCGACCTGGCCCTTGCCGTCCTCGTCGACGTAGCCGAGCACGTGCGCTGCCATTGACCCTTGCGGATAATGGCGGTCGTTCTCGCGCGGCAGCTCCAGCGCGAGCTCGCCGATGGCGAAGACCTTGTTGGCGTCCTCCGGCAGCACGCGGCGGCGGAGGTAGCCGCCCTTGCCCGCGGCCAGCTGGCGGGCAACCGTCGCTTCGTCGAGGTCGGGGAAGATCGCCTTGAGTTCATGGGCGACGGCTTGCGGCGGGCGAACCAGCGGCGGGCCGCCGTCGTCCATCGCAGTCGGATTGAACCACAGCGCATAGGCGGGAAAGGCGCGCGCCAGCGGCACGCCGTTGCGGTCCGTGATCTCGCCGCGCGGGGGCAGGAGGGCATCGGCCATCGAGCGTTCCTGCGGCGCCGGCTCGACCAGGCCGAGCCAGGCGATGCGCAGCAGCGCGGCGCAGGCCAGCGCCACGAACACCAGGCCGACCAGCAGCACGCGCAGTTGCGCGGTCAGCAGCGCGCGGCGGCGGACGTCGACCAGGTGGATGCGGGGAGAGGCCGCCTGAATGGGAATCGGAAAGTCGTGGCTGAAGGCGTTCATTCAGCGGCGCTCGCGACGATCGCGCCGAGCGGAATGCGGGTGGTGCCGGCAGTCAGTCGACCGGCGACCAGCGACCCGCGAGCACCTTCGGGCTCGAGCAGGGCTTGGTCGATCGGCTTGCCGGTCAGCGGCGAGATCAGCTCGGGATAGGCCGGCGCGTCGCCCGAGGCATCGGCGACGCGGATCGGCTCGGGGGCGCCCGGCGCGCGGGGCGTGCCGAACTCGGCCAGCTGGCGTTCGCTCTCGAGGTATTGCGACGCGCTCGGCGACGTGTAGCCGAAGTCGACGTTGTTCCAGCTCGCCAGCTGCAGCTGGTTGGCGCGGGTCTCGAACTCGGTTTCGAGCAGCATCTTCTGCTGTTCGAGCGCGACGATCTGCCGTTCGGCGCGGACCACGTCGCTCTGCACCGAGTGCACCTTCAGATGCAGCATGAGGTAAAGCATCGTGCAGACCGCCAGGGCGGCGATCCAGCCGATGCGGCGGATGCGGCTGTGCTGGCTCATGCGGCCTCTCCCAGATACTTTCGGGCCGGTGCGGCAGTGCGGACGGCGGCGCGCAACGTGGCCGAGCGCGCGCGCGGATTGCGACGGGTCTCGGCCTCCGACGGACGGATGGCCTTCGACAGAGCGCCGAATGTCGGCGCCGCGCCGCCCGCGGTCGCGGGAAGGTGGCGCGAGGTCCCGGTATTTGCCCCGGCGGCCTCGCGCAGGAAGCGCTTGACGATGCGGTCCTCGAGGCTGTGGAAGCTGACCACGGCCAGCCTGCCGCCCGCCTTGAGCACCCGTTCGGCGGCCCCGAGCCCCTGCTCGAGCTCGTCGAGCTCGCCGTTCACGTGGATGCGGATCGCCTGGAAGCTGCGCGTCGCCGGGTCCTTCGGCGCACCGGCGCGGTAGCCGAGCGCCTTGCGGACCACCTGGGCCAGTTCGCCGGTGGTCGAAAGCGGCCGCGCGGCGACGATCGCGCGAGCGACCCGGCGGCTCTGCCGCTCCTCGCCGTAGCGAAACAGCACGTCCGCGATCTCGGCCTCTGCCGCGCCGTTGACGAAATCGGCGGCGGTGGGGCCCGCCTGGCTCATGGTCATGTCGAGCGGGCCGTCGGCGGAGAACGCGAAGCCGCGAACCGGCTGGTCGAGCTGCATCGAGGAAACGCCGATGTCCATCGCCACGCCGTCGACTTGCGCGACGCCCGCCTCGGCCAGCGCCGCGACCATCTCCGAGAAGCGGCGCGGATGGAGCACCAGGCGCGGCGGCTGCTCGCGCGATTCCGGCCAGCCGCTGCCGGCGGCGATGGCGTCGGGATCGCGGTCGAAGGCGTGGACCGTGGCCCCCGCATCAAGGAACGCGCGGCTGTATCCGCCGGCGCCGAACGTCGCGTCGACGATGACGTCGCCCGGCCGGGGCGCGAGCGCCGCGAGCACTTCCTCGATCAGGACGGGGATGTGCGGCGCGCTCACTTGCGCTTCCCCTTGGCGTCGGCCTCGAGCTTGCGGCAGACCGCCTGCTGGCCTTCCCAGCCCTGCCCCATCCGGTAGAGCTGCGCGGGCGCCCAGAGCGTGAAGAACGGGCCGCCGCCGAGAAAGCAGATCGCCTCGTCGATGGCGCACAGCTCGCCGAGATGCTCGGGCAGCACGAAGCGGCCGCTGGCATCGAACGGGATCTCGGAGAACGTCCACAGCTGGATCGAGCGCAGCTCGCGGTCGAACTCCCTGCTCAGGCGCAGGGCGCTTTCCTCCTCGCGGTCGAGCTGAGCCTCGAAGCTCTCGGTGCGGACGAGGCCGAAGCCGGTCAGGCAATTCCAGCGATCGTGCTTGGCGAGGCACAGCGTGCGTGGATCGGCGGCGGCGGGAGCGATGGCGTTGCGGAACGCAGGCGGCAGGACATAGCGGCCCTTCTCGCCGCGCGGCGAGAAGCCCTGTCCGCTGTAACCCGAGACCGCCTTTCCTGCCACTTCCCCTGCTGTCCCCAACTGGTCAGATCCAAACTCACCTCGGACACACCTCCCCCGTGCGGACGCGCGCGAGGGCGCGGACCGTCATCCCATCCGGGATGCAAAACGGGCGGGTTGTCCGATGGACTTGTTATCTAACGCGGACGGGCACGGGAGGGAAGGGGAAATCGCGGGATTTTATGGGTCGATGTGCATTTTTCCCAATATCATCAGGCGTTGGCCCGAGCATCTTGTGACCAGACATCACGGCGATAGAAACGCTTCCGTGCCCCGCGAGAGCGCTGCTTTTCGGATGGAGCACGCGGAATTATGGCGCGCGTCCCGCGCTTTCCCCGCTCTGCGCGAGGCTCTCGGCGACCAGCGACTCGAGCGCCGCCGGCGCGTCCGGGTGCGGATCGTAGAGATCGAGCGTGGCGGCATCGGCCAGGATCGTGGCCGATCCCTTGCCGATTCGGCACCGCGCGAGCACCCCGCGCGCTGCAAGCGTGCAGGCGCCGTCGCCGGGCACCAAGGCGAATCGGCCCGCCCGGTTGACCGGAATCGGCCCTCGCCCGCCATCGACGAGCGCAAAGCCTTCGGGCGCCTCGACGTCGAATTCCATCGTCAGGCCCCAGTGCGACAGGATTGGCGAGAGCAGTGCGACGTCCTGCGGCCGCCGGCGGTCGCCGATGGCAAAGTGCGTGCCGCCGGTCAGCATCGGGTCGGCGAACAGCAGTACGTGTCCGCCCTGTCGCACCCATGCGTCGAGCGCGACGTTCTCCACCCCGCTCAAAGCCCGCGGCTGCGCCAGCAGCAGGTAATCGAGCCCGGCGAGGTCCTCCGCTGTCAACGTGTCGAGCGGCTCGAGGGTGAAGCGCGTCTCCAGCCGCGCGCGGGCCCAGTGGGCGCTGCCCTTGCCGCTGAGCACGTCGCCGAGCGCTTCGGACTCGCCCCAGTAGATCGGGATCGTGCCCATCAGGCCGAGCTGAGGACGTTCCGCCGGTTGAATGCTTTTGGCCTGGCAGGCGCTCGCCAGCGCCAGCAGTGCGCAGGCGAGCGTCGGCCTAAGGGCGCGAAAGATCGGCATCGCCGGTGGCCGGAGCGCGCGGCGAACCCTGCTGTGTCGTATCGGTCGGCATGTCGGGAACTATCCCGGCGTCGGCCAGGGGGTCGCTCACCGGATCGCTGCCGTTCTCGGCGGCGACCGTCGGCGCGGCCTCCGGCACCACCATCGCTTCGTTCTGTTCGCGGTTGGAATTGATGATGTTGGCCAGCGCAACCAGCAGCACCATCGCGCCGAGCCCGAACAGGCCGACCTGCAGGCGTTGCATCGCCTGGCTGCGCGTGCCCGAGAGCGGAGCGAGAGGCAGTTCGTCGGAATTCGGCGCGAGGGGCAGCGCCTCAAGGGGATCGGTCGCCATGCGGCCTTTCTAGCGAGCCAGGCTTAACGCAGCCAGTCGAAAACCGGCAGGCCCTTGGATTCAAGCCATTCGCGGTTGAACAGCGACGAGAGGTAACGAAACCCGGTGTCGCACAGGATCGTCGCGACGCGCTTGTCCGGCCCGAGCTGCTTGCCCAGCGCGACAGCACCGGCGACGTTGATGCCCGACGACAGGCCGAGACAAAGCCCTTCCTCCCGCAGCAGCCGCGCCACCCAGTGGAGGCCTTCCTCGTCGGAAATGCGGAACTGCGTGTCGATCGGCGCGCCCTCGAGGTTGGCGGTGATGCGCCCCTGGCCGATGCCCTCGGCCACCGAAGTGCCTTCGGCGAGCAGTTCGCCGTGCGCATAATAGTTGTACAGCGCCGCGCCGAATGGATCGGTCAGCGCGATGCAGACTTGCTCGTCGAACTCCTTGAGCCCCATGCCGACGCCGGCCAGAGTCCCCCCGGTGCCGACCGCGCAGGTGAAGCCGTCGATCCGCCCGGCCATCTGTTCCCAGATCTCCGGCGCGGTGCTTTCGATGTGCGCCTTGCGGTTGGCGATATTGTCGAACTGGTTGGCCCAGACGGCGTTTTCGGTCTCTTCCGCCAGCCGCCGCGAGGTGTGGACGAAATGGCCGGGGTTGGAGAACTTGGTCGGCGGGACCAGGACCAGCTCGGCGCCGAGCGCGCGCAGCGTGTCCATCTTCTCCTTCGACTGGTTCTCCGGCATGACGATGATCGAGCGATAGCCGAGAGCGTTGGCGACCAGCGCCAGCCCGATCCCGGTATTGCCCGCCGTGCCCTCGACGATCGTGCCGCCGGGCCTGAGCGTCCCTTTCGCCTCGGCGTCGCGCACGATCCACAGCGCCGCGCGGTCCTTGACCGAGGCGCCGGGGTTCATGAATTCGCACTTGCCCCAGATCTCGCACCCGGCGGCCTCGCTCGGACCTTCGAGCAGGACCAGGGGGGTGTTGCCGATCAGGTCGAGCGTGCTGCCGAGCGGAGCGGGTGCAGTCATGCGCGCGGAGTTAAGGCGCTCGGCGAGAGGCCGCAATGCAAATGCGCTTGCCCAGCGCGAAATCAGTCTTCCTCGATCCTCCCCGAGCTTGTCTCGGGGAGGTGGCAGACGCCGCAGGCGGCTGACGGAGGGGCATTGGCAAGCCGCACCCCTCCACCACCCGCTTCGCGGGCGGTCCCCCTCCCCGAGCGAGCTCGGGGAGGTTCAGTCTTCCTCGGCGATCCGCACCTTGAGCCCGTCGAGCGCGTCGGAGAACGGGATCTGGCACGACAGGCGCGAGTTCGCATCGCGATCGTCGCTCGAATCGAGCAGGTCGTCCTCGTCCGCCGTCAGCGGCGGCAGCAGGTCGCGGAACGCCGGGTCGACATGGACATGGCAGGTGGCGCACGAGCAGCACCCGCCGCACAGCGCCAGCAGTTCGTCGAAGCCGTTGTCGCGGATCGCTTCCATCACGGTCAGTCCGGCGTCGGCCTCGACTTCGCGGGTTTCGCCTGAGCGGGTGGTGACGATCAGCTTGGGCATCGATGGGCATTCCTTTCCGGCGCCGGGCTGCTACGGACTGCGGCCCGATTTGGCAAGGAGCGGCGAATGGGCCTGACAGCGGAGCAACTGGCGGCGGGTCTCGACACGGTGGCGGCGAGCGAGCCGGCGATCGCCGCGGCCCTCGCCCGCGCCGGATACCCGGAGCCGCGCATCCGCGAGACGGGCTATCGCACGCTCCTGCGCACGATCGTCGGCCAGCAGGTCAGCGTCGCCGCCGCGGCGAGCGTCTGGCGCAAGCTCGAGGCGCTGCTCGGCGCCGACATGCCGCCCCACGGGCTGCTCGCGGAGGATTTCGACGCGCTGCGCGCCTGCGGACTGTCGCGGCAGAAGCAGGGCTACGCGCGCTCGCTGTGCGAGCTCGTGGTGAGCGGCGATCTCGACCTCGAGAACCTGCCGGCCGACGACGACGAAGCGATCGCCCAGCTGGTCCGGATCAAGGGCATCGGCCGCTGGTCGGCCGAGATCTACCTGCTGTTCGCCGAAGGGCGCGCCGACATCTGGCCGGCCGGCGACCTGGCGGTACAGGCCGGCCTGGCGAAGATCCTGGGCCTAGGCGAGCGGCCGGACGAGAAGGCGACCCGCGCGCTCGCGGAATCCTGGCGGCCGCACCGCGGCTCGGTCGCGATCCTGACCTGGCATTGCTACAACAATCCGGCGCTTTGAACCGGAAATCGTCCAGGAACGATAGTTTAGGAGGGCCATGAGCAGCGAAGTCAGATCTGGCGGCGCGATCGCACTGCTCACCAGCGGCATCGCCTCAGCCTTTTCGCTTGCGGCCTGTTGTGCGCTGCTGATCCTGTTGGCCGGTCTGGGGTTGTCGGCAGACCGGCTTGCGCCCGTAGCCGGGTTCGGGCTGCAATTTCGCACGCCTCTGACGGTTCTCGCCGTGGTTTGCCTGGCCGGTTCGGTCTTCATCGTAAAAGGATCGGCCGGAACTTGCATGACCGGCGACCTTTGCGCCCGCCGTTGGTTTCGTGCGGGTATCGCCGCCGCAGCGGTTCTCGGCACGGCCTTGCTGGCCGCATCGAAATTCTATGCCTGAGTTGCGCAGCACGATAACCTGCCCGCGGTGCGGGGCGCGATCGACGGAAACGATGGCGACGGATTCCTGCCGTTTCTTCTTCGTGTGCCCGTCGTGTTCGGCCCGCCTGCAACCGTTGGAGGGCGATTGCTGCGTGTTTTGCAGCTACGGCGATGTGAAGTGCCCGCCGAAGCAGGAAGGTCCGGGCCGCTGCTGATCGCCCCGGTGACCGTTCGCGACGGCTCGAAGCGCCGGCACTGTCGCAACATCCGCCGCTCCGACGCGGCGGGTCGAAGAAATCATTTTCCTACAGGGGTGTTCCGCGCGCATGGTCCTCGAATGCCCTGCCGTAGCGATCTCCTCCACCTCGCGCAGGCACCAGCGCGACATTTTCGTTCGCGAGAGGGAGAGAAAATTCCATTTCCTTCCGGTACGGTGTATCTGTCGCTTTTCCCACATAGGTATCTGAAAACATAGATGAATTCCGAGGCGACACAATTGCGCGAATTGTCGCTTTTGTCGCCTGACCGGCTAGTGTATTACTGATTTAATACAGTTGGAGAAAGTAGCCTGATGACCGACCTCGCCACCCGTCCCGCCGCCGCCGACCGCGTCGCGCAGGTGCCGCTGATCCCGCGCGAAGCGCTCTACGGCAATCCGACCCGCGCCGGCGGGCAGATCAGCCCCGACGGGCGGTGGCTCGGCTGGATGGCCCCGCACGAGGGGGTGATGAACGTGTGGATCGCCCCCGCCAGCGACCCCGCGGCGGCGCGGCTGATGACCCGGTCGACCGACCGCCCGATCCCGATGTTCTTCTTCGCGCCCAAGTCCGACAGCCTGCTCTACATGCAGGACAAGGCCGGCGACGAGAACTACCTGCTCTATCAGGTCAACCTCGCCAGCGGCGAGGAGCGCACGCTGACCCCGTTCGACAAGACCCGCGTGCGCTTCATCGGCGGCTCGCACACGATCAGGGACAAGGTCCTGATCGGCCTCAACGACCGCGACGAGCGCTTCCACGACGTCCACCTGCTCAATCTCGACACCGGCGTTCTCGAGCTCGTCATGCACAACGCCAGCTATGCCGGCTTCCTCGCCGACGACCAGCTGACCTTGCGCTGGGCGGTGCGGCAGAACGCCGCCGGCGGCAGCGACATGTTCGAGATCGCCGAGGGCAAGGTGGCCGAGACGCCGCGCGTGAGCACCACGCTCGAGGACAGCATGACCACCGGGGTCGCCGGCTACACCGCCGACGGCAAGACGCTCTACTGGCTCGACAGCCGCGGCCGCAACACCGCCGCGCTGATCGCCGAGGACACCGCGACCGGCGCGCGCACCGTGCTCGCCGAGAACGACAGGGCCGACATCGGCGGCACGCTGCGGCACCCGTTGAGCGGCGTGGTCGAGGCTTACGCGGTCAATTACCTCAAGACCGAATGGACCGCCCTCGACGAAGGCGTGAAGGCCTCGCTCGACTGGCTGCGCGCGCGCCTGCCCGGCGAGTTCGGCGTCAATTCGCGCACCGACGACGACAGCAAGTGGATCGTCGGCAACGACCCGCTGACCGGCCCGGCGGTGTCCTACCTCTACGACCGCACGGCGCAGACGCTGACCGAGTTCTACGTTACCCGGCCCGAGCTGGTCGGCGCGCCGCTGCAGCCGATGCACATGCGCGAGATCGGCACCCGCGACGGGCTGACCCTGGTCAGCTACCTGACGCTCCCGCCGCAAAGCGACCCCGACGGCGACGGCGTGCCGCAGGCGCCGGTGCCGATGGTGCTGCTGGTCCACGGCGGCCCGTGGGCGCGCGACGGCTATGGCTTCAACCGCGCGCACCAGTGGCTCGCCAACCGCGGCTACGCGGTGCTCAGCGTCAACTTCCGCGGCTCGACCGGGTTCGGCAAGGCGTTCGTCAACGCCGCCAACCTCGAATGGGGCGCGAAGATGCACGACGACCTGATCGACGCGGTCGAGTGGGCGGTCGGCCAGGGCATCGCCGAGCGCGACCGGGTGGCGATCATGGGCGGCAGCTACGGCGGCTATGCCACGCTCGCCGGGCTCGCTTTCACCCCCGAGGTGTTCGCCTGCGGGGTCGACATCGTCGGCCCCTCCAACCTCGAGACCCTGCTCGAAACCATCCCGCCCTACTGGGAGCCGATGGTGAAGCAGTTCCACGAGCGGATGGGCAACCCCGGGACCCCCGAAGGCAAGCAGCTGCTGATCGAGCGCAGCCCGCTGCACAAGGCGGACCGGATCTGCCGCCCGCTGCTGATCGGCCAGGGCGCCAACGACCCGCGCGTCAAACAGGCGGAAAGCGACCAGATCGTCGCGGCCATGCACAAGCACGGCATCCCGGTCACTTACGTCGTGTTCCCCGACGAAGGCCACGGCTTCGCCAAGCCGACCAACAACATCGCCTTCAACGCCATTGCCGAGAGCTTCCTGGCGACGGTGCTCGGCGGCCGGGCCGAGCCGATCGGCGGCGAGGTCGAGGCGTCGAGCGCGCAGATCGTCACCGGGACGGAGCTGCTCTAGAGACCCATGCGCACCGTAGCCGCCCTTCACCCCGCCTTGCGCGACGACATCGCCGACCTCGTCACGCGCCGGCCGCTGCCCGGGCCCGGACTGCCGCAGGTCGATCCGTTCCTGTTCCTCAATCACCACGGGCCGCAGGTCTATCCGCCCGGCAATCGCGGGCTGCCGTTCGGGCCGCATCCGCATCGCGGGTTCGAGACGGTGACCTTCATCCTCGAAGGCAACCTCGCGCATTACGACAGCGGCGGGAATGCGAGCGTGATCGAGGCGGGCGGCGTCCAGTGGATGACGGCCGGATCGGGCCTGGTCCATGCCGAAGTCTCGCCGCCCGAATTCAAGCGCGACGGCGGGCCGCTCGAGATCCTGCAGCTGTGGGTCAACCTGCCGGCGCGGCTGAAGATGACAGGACCGCGTTATTCCGGGGTGCAGCAGGACGCGATACCGCAGCTGGCGCTGCCGGGCGGCGCGGGCGAACTCCGGCTCGTGTCGGGCACGTTCGCCGGCACGGTCGGTCCGATCCATTCGCTCACCGGCGTGTCCATGGCCGTCGTGCGCCTGAATGCGCACGCCCGCGCCCAACTGCCCGCTCCGAAGGGCCGCTCGGTGTTTCTCTATGTCGCGCGAGGCAGCGCAGCGGTCGCCGGGGTCGCGGTCGAACGCTGGCATCTCGTCAGCTTGAACGACGACGGCGATGCGGTGGCCATCGAGGCCGGCGAGGAAGGGGCCTTATTACTATTCGGGCACGCCGAGCCGATCGGCGAGCCGGTGGTCGCGCACGGGCCGTTCGTGATGAACAGCGAGGCGGAGATCCGCCAGGCGATCCTCGACTACCAGGCGGGCAAGTTCGACGGCGCGGGCAAGCTGATGGAAGTGGGCGAATGACCTCGCGCGCTCAGATCAGCCCGTGGCTCCCCGCCGCGGCGCCGATGAAGGTGATGAGCGACAGCGCCAGCAGGATCCGGTGCCCCCATTCGAGCCGGTCGAAGTCCTTCCCGGGTGTCGGCGAGCTGGCCATGCGGCGGTGGAGCGCGAGCGGCTCGAGCACGAACAGCATCAGCGCGAACAGCAGCCACACGCAGACCATCGCGTGCATCCACCAGAACCGCGCCTCGCCGAACCGGTCCCACAGGTCGCCGCGGTGGATCATCCACAGCCCGCTGGCCCCGGCGACCAGGACCCAGACCTTCGCCTGCGGCGCGAAGCGGCCTTCGAACTGGTGGAACGCCGCCGGCCGCTCGGGCGGCGGATGGTTGCGGCGCACGGCCGGGAGCGCGGCGGTGGTGACGAAGCCGACCCCGCCGATCCACAACAGCACCGCCACCAGGTGGACCACGCGCGCGAGGGTGAAGTCGTCCATGTGCGTTTCCTTCCTGCCGCTTCAGCCGCCGCCGATCACGCCAGCAGCCGATCGATCGCCCAGGCCATCGCCACGTCGCGCTCGGACAAGCCGTCGGCGTCGTGCGTGGTCAGGGTGATCTCGACCCGGTTCCAGACGTTGGACCATTCGGGGTGATGGTCGTGCTTCTCGGCCAGCAGCGCGACGCGGGTCATGAACGCGAACGCCTCGCTGAAATCGACGAAGCGGAAGCTGCGGTAGATCGCCGAGCCGTCGTCGCGCAGGGTCCACTCGGACAACGCGGACAGCGCCTCGTCGCGCCGCGCGCCGCTCAGTTGCGGGATGGGCATGGCGTTCCTCCTTCGCTTGTCGGCGATGGTGTCATGCCCTAACCCGCGCGTCCATGGAACCCGCCCGCCTTTCCGCGACGGACCTCGCCTGCCGCCGTGGCGAACGGCTGTTGTTCCGCGGCCTCTCGATCGCGCTCGGCGAAGGCGAGGCGCTGCAGGTCGTCGGGCCCAACGGCGCCGGCAAGTCGAGCCTGATCCGCATTCTCGCCGGGCTGCTGCGGCCGACCGCGGGGACGGTGGAAAAGACCTGCCAGGCGGCACTGCTCGACGAGCGGCTGCCGCTCGACGGACACCTGCCGCTCGGGCGGGCGTTCGACTTCTGGAGCCGGATCGACCGGGGTGGCTACGGGCCGGGCAACCTCGCCGGCCTCGGCCTGACCGAGCTCGCGGATGTGCCCGTGCGCTTCCTCTCGACCGGGCAGCGCAAGCGCGCCGCCATCCTGCAGTCGAACACGCGCATGGCCGGCCTGTGGCTGCTCGACGAGCCGCTCAACGGCCTCGACGCCGAGGCCGCGGCTACTTTCCAGCAACGGGTCGCGGCCTATCTCGCCCACGGCGGCATCGCCGTGATCGCCTCGCACCAGCCGTTCGCCGTGCCGGGGCTGCGCACGCTCGCTCTGGCGGATTACGCCGCTTGAACGCGGTCGGTGCCCTGCTCCGGCGTGACCTGGCGCTGACGTTCGGCGGCGGGCGGCGCGGGGCGACGCTGCTGCCGGTCCTGTTCTTCATCGCCGTGGCGATGCTCTATCCGTTCGCAGTCGGCCCGGCGCCCGAGCTGCTGGCGCGGACCGGCGGCGGGGTGATCTGGGTAGCCGCGCTGCTCGCCGCGATCCTCCCGCTCGACCGGCTGCTGGCGCCCGACGTCGAGCGCGGGTTCTTCGACCAGCTCGCCCTGCGAGGTATCGCCGAGGAGCTGGTGGTCGCGGTGCGCCTGATCGCCCACTGGCTGAGCTTCGGCCCGCCGCTGATGCTCGCCGCCCTCCCCGCCTCCGCGCTGCTCGGGATCGACGCCGAGGCATTGCGCACGGTCGAACTCGGCCTGCTTGCGGGCACGCCCGGGCTTGCTGCCATCGGCCTGATAATCGCCTCGCTGACGGTCGGCCTGCGCGGCGGGGCGGCGCTCGCGGGGCTGCTGCTGATCCCGCTCGCCGTGCCGCTGCTGGTATTCGGCGCCGGCGCGCTGGCAACGGGCGGGCAAAGCGGCATCGCACTGACAGCGGCGATCAGCCTGCTGCTGGTGGCGATTGCACCGTTTGCCGGGGGCGCGGCAATCAGGGCCGCGCGCGAGAACTAGACGTAAGGCGGCTTGTCCAGCCCCTTCGGGCTCAACGTGAAGATCTCGCAGCCGTCATCTGTAATCCCGATCGAATGCTCGAACTGAGCCGACAGGCTCTTGTCGCGGGTGACCGCGGTCCAGCCGTCGCTCAACAGCTTCACCGCCGGCTTGCCGAGGTTGATCATCGGCTCGATGGTCATGAACATGCCGGCGCGCAGCTCGGGGCCGGTGCCGGCGCGGGCCGCGTGGACCACTTCGGGCGCGTCGTGGAACAGGCGGCCGAGGCCGTGGCCGCAGAAGTCGCGCACCACGCCGTAGCGATGCGCCTCGGCGTGGGCCTGGATCGCCGCGCCAATGTCGCCGAGACGCGCGCCCGGCTTCGCCTGCGCGATGCCGATCATCAGGCACTCGTAGGTCACCTCGACCAGCCGCCGCGCCTTCAGCGGGGCCTCGCCGGCGATGTACATGCGGCTCGAATCGCCATGCCAGCCGTCTAGCAGCGGAGTGACGTCGATGTTGACGATGTCGCCTTCCTTGAGCGTCTTGGGCGACGGGATGCCGTGGCACACGACATGGTTGATCGAGATGCAGCACGAATGGGTGTAGCCGCGATAGCCGAGCGTGGCGGGAACCGCCCCGGCGTCGAGCGTCATCTCGCGCACCACTCGGTCGATTTCCTCGGTCGTCACGCCCGGCTTCACCAGCGGCGGCAGGGCGTCGAGAATTTCGGCCGCGAGCCGGCCGGCCTTGCGCATGCCTTCGAAACCCTCTGGCCCGTGCAGCTTGATGGTGCCGTCGCGGTAGACGGTCGTCTCGGCGGTGACGTGCTGGTATTCGGTCATGGCCGCCATGTAGCGACTGGTTCGCTCAATTGCGAGCCGAGAAGGCCTCGCGGTATTCGGGCTTCACCACGGCGAGCACCGCGCGGTCGACACTGAGGTCGACCTCGTAGTCGCCTTCGGCATAGGCGCCAGCGACATAGGGTCCGGCGTAGAGCGTGAGGCGGTTGAACGTGTGCCGGTTCGACGAGCCGAGCAGCACGGTGAGCTCGCCGATCCCCGGACACTTGTTGAAGCTGTCGTCGGCGCTCCTGTCGACCGGCTCGCCGCGCCGCTTCTCGCGCTCGCGGTCGAGCGCGGCGCAGAATTTCTCCTCGACCGCCTTGTATAGCGCCGCCGGCGAGGCGAACAGCGCCTTGGCATCCAGCGCCCGCTTGCGCTCCTTGTCCCACACCAGCGATTCCATCCCGGCATTGCCGTGCGCGCCGCCACCGTAGGTCGACACGGCGAGCGACAGGCTGAGCCAGCGGGGCAGGTCCGTCACCACCTTCCATTCGGCAGTGTAGCTGTGCTTGTTGTAGGGAAACCCTTCCTGGCGCGCATCGCGCCGCGCCTGGTCCGCTTCCGCCGTCAGCTCGGCGCGCTGCCGGTCGAGCCTGCCGTCGAGGATCGCCGCCAGCTCGGGTATGCGGCCGGCCTCGGCCGGATAGGCGTACTCGAACAGGAAGTCGTCGGTCTCTTCCGCCACCGAGCGCGCGCCGGTTCCGTGCGATTTCGATTTCGCCTCGCCACCGCTGGCCTTGGCGGTCGCCGTGGCAGCGGCGGTGGGACTCGCGTCGGCGCCGGATCCGGCGCCGCCATCGCCGAACCAGTTGCAGGCCGCCAAGGCTCCTGCGAGCGCGAAAACCGATACCAGGCGCTTCATCGGCACTGCCTTCCCAAAACGCGCGCGAACGGGCAAGCGGCAATCTATGAAACAGCAATTGATCCAGCCGGATCGCGGGCAGGATGCGCGTCCGATCCACCTTGTGAATAAGGACGGCTTCGGCGAATTCGCCAAGCAGCTGAGCGGACCGCAACGGGCCGCGCTGGCGGCGCAGAAGTTCACCGGGGCCGGATACCAGGTGGCGATCGTGCCCGACGGCGATTCGTGGTTCGCAGTCGGCGGGGTGAAGGATCCGGCCACGCTGTCGAGCTGGTGCATGGCCAAGCTCGCGGAGGAGTTGCCCGCCGGGACTTACCGCCGCGCGGACGGGGAGCCGGGACCCGCGCTGCACGGCTGGCAGACCGCACAGTACCGCTTCACCCGCTACCGCGAGGACAAGGACGCCGAGGGGCCGCGCGTGCTGCTGACCGGAGAGGCGAAGCGGATTGAGCCGGCGCTGGCCGAAGCGCGTGCGGTCGCGCTGGTGCGCGACCTGGTGAACACGCCGGCCGAAGACATGGGCCCGGCCGAGCTGGAAACCGAGGCGGAGAAACTCGCCAAGACGCACGGTGCCAAGCTCAGCGTGACCAAGGGCGAGGCGCTCGAGCGCGAATACCCGATGGTTCACGCGGTCGGCCGCGCCGCCGGGCGCAGCCATGCCCCGCGGCTGCTGCACCTGAGCTGGGGTGACGAGAAGGCGCCTGTGCTGGCGATCGTCGGCAAGGGCGTGTGCTTCGATTCGGGCGGGCTCGACATCAAGCCGGCGGCGGGCATGCTGCTGATGAAGAAGGACATGGGCGGCGCGGCGCACGCGCTGGCGCTCGCCGGGCTGGTCATGGGCGCCGGCCTCAAGGTGCGGCTCCACGTGCTCGTCCCGGCGGTCGAGAACGCCGTTGCCGGCAACGCCTTCCGTCCCGGCGACGTGCTGCGGAGCCGCAAGGGCCTGACCGTCGAGATCGGCAATACCGACGCCGAGGGCCGACTGGTGCTCGGCGACGCACTGGCCCGGGCGAGCGAGGAGCAGCCCGATCTGGTGCTCGACTTCGCCACGCTGACCGGCGCCGCGCGAGTGGCGCTCGGCCCCGACTTGCCGGCGCTGATGGCGCGGCGCGACGAGACCGCCGAGGCGCTGCTCGCGGCAGGCAAGGCGCACGACGACGCGTGCTGGCGGTTGCCGCTGCCCGAGACCTACGCCGAGTGGCTCAAATCCGACGTGGCCGACACCAACAACGCGCATTCGAACGGCTTCGCCGGCGCGAGCGTGGCCGGGCTGTTCCTCGACAAGTTCGTCGGTCCGGGCATCGACTGGGCGCACTTCGACACCTTCGCGTGGCGCCCGGCAGCCAAGCCCGGGCGGCCCAAGGGCGGCGACGCGCTGGGCCTGCGCGCGGCGTGGCACATGCTACAGGAACGCTATTCCGGCCGCTGACCTTGCTAGCGCGACGGGCTGCGTCTAACTGCCCGCCACACGCCGAGACCCGCAAATTGACTACCGAAGCCGACAACCAGCCCGAGACCACCGCACCGCAGGGCCCCTTCGCCCTGAGGGGGCCCGTGCCGCGGCCCGAACCGCGCAGCACGCCGTTGCGCGGCGATCTCGCGCACATCGGCCTCGCCGGGCGCTATTTCGTGCCGCACTACGCGGTGCCGCAGCCGCGCGGCGTGATGCCCGGCGGCGCACCGCTCTTTGCCGGACCCGGTGAAGGCGCCGAGCAACTGTGCACGCTGATGGAAGGCGACAGTTTCGAGGTGCTCGACGTGACCGGCGGCTGGGCCTGGGGCTGCCTCTCGCTCAACGGTCCGGTCGGCTACATCCGGATCGACCGGCTGGAGGCGATGCTGTGAGCCAGGCGGTCTTCATCGACGGCGCCGCCGGAACCACCGGGCTCGAAATCGCCGACCGGCTGGTCGGACGGCCCGAGTTCACGCTGGTTGTGCTCGAAGGCGACCAGCGCAAGGACCCCGCCGCGCGGCGTGCAGCCCTCAACGAGGCCGATTTCGCGATCCTGTGCCTGCCGGACGACGCGGCGCGCGAAGCGGTCGCGCTGATCGACCCGGCCAGCAGGGTGCGGGTGATAGACGCGTCGACCGCGCATCGCGTGACCCCCGGCTGGATCTATGGCTTTCCCGAAGTGATCGGCCACGAGCACGTTGCGCAGGCGCGGCGCCTGTCCAATCCGGGCTGCTATTCTACCGGCTTCATCGCGCTCGTCGCGCCGCTGGTGCGCGCGGGACTGCTGCCGGCCGACTGGCCGTACACCTGCAATGCTGTCAGCGGCTATTCGGGTGGCGGCAAGTCGCTGATCGAGCGGTTCGAGGCCGACGCCGACATCGCCTGGCGCGGCTACGCGCTCGAGCTGCAGCACAAGCATGTGCCGGAGATGCAGGAACGCTGCGGCCTCACTCGCCCGCCGCTGTTCACCCCGGCGGTTGTCCCGGCGCATCGCGGGATGGTGGTGGAGGTGCCCCTGCCGCTCGCGGCGATGACCGGCGCCGGCACGCCCGAAGCCATGCACGAATGGCTCGCCGCGTTCTATGGCGCCGGGCGGGTCGTGCGGATGGGCGCGCAGCCCGAAGGCGAACTCCTGCTCCGTCGTTCGTCACCGCCGAGCGACGCGCTCGAGCTGTTCGTATTCGCCTCGCCCGACGGCGCGCAGGCGCGGCTCGTCGCCGTGCTCGACAACCTCGGCAAGGGCGCCAGCGGCGCCGCCGTGCAATCGCTCAATCTCATGGCGGGGGTCGAAGAGACCGCCGGTCTCAGGCTGTGATGCCTCAATAACGGGCACGGCGTGCCCGAAATATAGTCAATCGTGCGCGTCATCGGCCGGCACGATCCTTGCGCCGCGCGGGTTGGCGGCTTTGCGAGCGGGTGATTTCGGCCCTTTCGCAGCGCAACGCGATTGTCTAACCCTCCGCGCACGGCCCTGGCACGATTCTTGAAACAGTTGTGCCGGGGGATGGCATGGACCGTCCGGTGCGCGCGCGCCCGGATTACACGGGCAGGGGTCACGTGAAAAAGATCGAGGCAATCATCAAGCCGTTCAAGCTGGACGAAGTGAAGGAGGCGCTGCACGAAGTGGGCGTTTCCGGGATCACGGTTACCGAAGCCAAGGGCTTCGGCCGGCAGAAGGGCCATACCGAGCTCTATCGCGGCGCCGAGTACGTCGTCGACTTCCTGCCGAAGGTGAAGCTCGAGGTCATCGTTGCCGATGCCCAGGCGGCGCAAGTGGTCGAGGCGATCGCCGCGGCCGCACAGACCGGTCGCATCGGCGACGGCAAGATCTTCGTCTCGCCGATCGAATCGGCGCTGCGCATCCGCACCGGCGAAAGGGACGAAGCCGCCATCTAGCATCTTCTTCCCTCCCGCTTGCGAGAGGGAGTCCGGGGGAGGGCCCGTCCCAATCCCAACAAATCCTGCCCTAACCTCTCCCGCACGCGGGCGAGGGAGAGTCAAAGAATGAAAGGTTGAACACCCATGGCCAGTGCATCGGAAATCGTGAAGCGGATCAAAGACGAGGAGATCGAATGGGTCGATCTTCGCTTCACCGATCCCAAGGGTAAATGGCAGCACCTGACGATGGTCTCCAAGATCATCGGCGAGGACGAACTGGAAGAAGGCCTGATGTTCGACGGCTCGTCGATCGCCGGCTGGAAGACGATCAACGAATCCGACATGATCCTGAAACCCGACCTTGATGCAGTGTGGATCGATCCGTTCAGCGCGACGCCGATGATGATCATCGTGTGCGATATCGTCGAGCCGTCGACCGGCGAACTCTACGGCCGCGACCCGCGCTCGACCGCCAAGCGCTCCGAGGCGTTCCTCAAGTCCACCGGCATCGGCGACACCGTCTATGTCGGCCCCGAGGCCGAGTTCTTCATGTTCGACGACGTCCGCTTCGAGGACGGCTACGCGGGCTCGGGCTACCAGATCGACGACATCGAGCTGCCGACCAACACCGGATCCGAACTCGAAGGCGGCAACCTCGCCCACCGTCCGCGCGCCAAGGGCGGCTACTTCCCGGTCGCCCCGGTGGACTCCGCGGTCGATATCCGCGGCGAGATGGTCTCGACGATGCTCGAGATGGGCCTGCCGTGCGACAAGCACCACCACGAGGTCGCGGCCGCGCAGCACGAGCTGGGCCTGACCTTCGGCACACTGGTCGAAACCGCCGACCGCATGCAGATCTACAAGTACGTCGTGCACATGGTCGCCCAGGCCTACGGCAAGACGGCGACCTTCATGCCCAAGCCGATCGCCAAGGATAATGGCAGCGGCATGCACACCCACATCTCGATCTGGGCCGGCGGCAAGCCGACCTTCGCGGGCAACGGCTATGCCGGCCTGTCGGATAATTGCCTCTACTTCATCGGCGGCGTGATCAAGCACGCCAAGGCGCTGAACGCCTTCACCAACCCGACCACCAACAGTTACAAGCGGCTGGTGCCGGGCTACGAAGCGCCGGTGCTGCTGGCCTACTCGGCCCGCAACCGTTCGGCCTCGTGCCGCATTCCCTACGGCTCGGGCGAGAAGGCCAAGCGCGTCGAGTTCCGCTTCCCCGATGCGATGGCCAATCCCTACCTGTGCTATTCGGCGCTGCTGATGGCGGGCCTCGACGGGATCCTGAACAAGATCCATCCGGGCGATCCGATGGACAAGAATCTCTACGACCTGCCGCCCGCCGAACTGGCCGAAGTGCCGACCGTGTGCGGCTCGCTGCGCGAGGCGCTCGAGGCGCTCCAGGCCGACCACGACTTCCTGCTCAAGGGCGACGTCTTCTCGAAGGAGCAGATCGACGCCTATTGCGAGCTCAAGTGGGAAGACGTGATGCGCTGGGAAACCACGCCGAGCCCGGTCGAGTTCGACATGTACTACAGCTACTGATCCGTCGGGTCGGAACCACAGGAGAAGGGCGCCCGGAGTGATCCGGGCGCCCTTTTCGTTGAGCGGAAGATCTGGCCGGCTCGCTGGCCGGCCGCACTCAGGTCGCCATCGACTTCACGTCGCCGGCAGTCAGCATCTGGCCCCCGATGGCCCAGTCGCCCTGCTCGTATTCCTGGATGCGGACCCAGGTGACCCCGCGCAACCCTTCGCCCTCGACCGACACCATCGCGTCGGTCACCTTCTCGATCAGTTGCTGCTTCTGCGTGGGCGTGAACACATCCTTGATCACTTCGATATTCACCATCGGCATAGTCTGTCTCCTTCTGCTGACCCGCGCTGTAATCCGCGCCAGACCGGGGTGCTTGCAGACGGCGTGGAGATTTCGTGGAGATATCTGGGGGCCGGCAAACCTGTTAGGTTAGACTACGTGATTTATGCGTTCGACAGCTTTGAGCTCGATGCCGGAAAGTTCGAGCTTCGTCACGGCGGCGAGCGCGTGCCGTGCGAGCCGCAGGTCCTGCGGCTACTGTTCCTGCTGGTGGCCCAGGCGGATCGTTTCATCTCGAGGGACGAGATCATCGATGTCGTCTGGAACGGCAGGATCATTTCCGAAGCTGCGTTGTCGAGCCGCATAAAATCGGCGCGCAAGGCCCTGGGGGACGATGGCTCGAGCCAATGTATGATTCGCACGGTCCACGGCCAGGGCTTCCGGTTCGTGGGCACTCCGGTGCACATGATCGCCGCTCCAGAAGCCCGGCTCGGTGGCAGTCCTCCTGAAGTTCCTCCGACGAACCGGCGGAGCGAACTCCGGCCCTCGATCGCCATCTTGCCGTTCGAGATTCCTGGCCCGGCCAGTCACAAGGCCTGCTGGGCCCACGCCCTCCCCCACGATTTGATCGTCGAACTGTCCCGATTGCACTGGCTGTTCGTGATCGCGCGAGGGTCGTCGTTCCAATTCTCCTCCGCCACGGCCGACGTGCGTGACGTGGGCGCAAGGCTTGGGGTGCGGTATTGCCTGACCGGCTCGATGAAGGATCGCTCCGGTGGCGGCGTGGACCTCACGGTCGAGTTATCCGACACGTGCGATGCGGGAATTGTCTGGAGCGAACGTTACCCGATCGAACCCCATCGGGTTCACGATGCCAGATCCACCATCGTCGCCGACACGCTGGCGGCGCTCGAGATTCGTATCCCCGCACACGAAGCCGAACTGGGCCGTCTGCAGAATCCCGAGCAGTTGTCTGCATGGTCCGCGTATCACATCGGCCTGCAGCACATGTTCCGCTTCAATCGGCGTGACAACGAGGTTGCCCTTGGGCTGTTCGACCGTGCCCTGGCGATAGACCCCAATTTCGCCAGGGCACACGGGGGACTGTCGTTCGCGCACTTTCAGAACGCCTTCCTGCAGTACGGCCGTGAGCGCGACCGGGAGGTGGCCAAGGCGATGCACTGCGCCGAGCAGGCGCTCCGGCTCGATGCGCTGGACCCCTTCGCCAATCTCAATATGGGACGAGCGCACTGGCTCGAGGGACGGGTCGAAGCGGGCGTCGCGTGGCTTGATCGCGCCATCGAACTCAATCCCAACTACGCTCAGGCGATCTACTCGCGGGCCTGGAGCGAGATGATCCTCGGCAACAGCGAGGCCTGTCAGCGCGACGTCGACGACGCCATGTCGCTGAGTCCGATCGATCCGCTCCGCTACGCCATGTCAGCAACCCGCGCCATGTCCCACATTCTGCGATCGGAATTTTCCCTGGCTGCCGAGTGGGCGGAGAAAGCCGCTCGCGCGCCAGGTGCGCATCACCTCATCGGCCTGATTGCCGTGTCCTGCCACCAGATGAACGGCGATGCCGCCTCTGCCCGGCGCTGGGCCGAGGAAACGCGCAAACGGGCACAAGGGACCTCGCAGGAGGATTTCTTCCTGTCGTTCCCCTTCGTCGACCCAGCCGTTCGGGCAGGTCTGGGCGAGGCCTTGCAGGCCCACGGCTTCTGAGGCTGCGTTGACCGCCAGCCGATCTCAGCCTTCCGCGTGGACTGCCGCTTCGGCTGCTTCGAAGCCGATCTTGGTGTGCTGCCCGTCGCAGAACGGCTTCGTGGTCGAGCCCCCGCAGCGGCACAGGAACACGCGCTTTTTGCCAGAGAGATCGTAAAGGTTGCCGGCCCCATCGCGCAGGTCGAGCTGGCTCAGGTCTCCTGTAACGAGGTATGGTCCATTCTTGGTGGTGACGATCTCGACGGCCATGGCCGGCCTCCTTCTCTCGCTTCACTCCCGATCGTGCAACTGATCCCACAGCCCTTTGGTGCCCGCCTCCTGCGCCTTGTTGACGTACTGCGAGGCGACCAGCCAGCCCTTGATTGGCCGCAGCGGCAGGACGGTGCCGAGAATCAGGAGCGGGAACGAGGTCAGCAGGTGGACCCAGAACGGCGGGCTGAAGGCGACTTCGAGCCAGACGACGAAGAAGATCAGCGGGAAGGCGATGATGCACAGCGAGAAGAACGCCGGCCCATCGTCGGGCGCGGCGAAGCGATAGTCGAGCCCGCAATCCTCGCAGCGATCGGCGAGCTTGAGCCACGACCTGAACATGCGCCCCCTGGCGCAGCGCGGGCAGCGCCCGTGCCACCCGGTTCGCAGGATCCAGAGGAATTTGTCGCCGCGCTCGGCCGCTTCGGTCACAAAAGTCTCCTGCCTCCGGCTTGCTGCCGGGCATGCGCCGGGGATAAGGATTTGCGAAGCCCTATCTGGTTTGGGGCGGTCAAGATGCAATTGAGTCGGGAGCCGAAAACGCCCCGCCGCCCTGCCGCAACGGCTCGTCAACAGCGGAAGAATGCGAGGCTCGGCCCGTCCTGAGTTGCGGTCAGGGCGACGCAATGCGGGCAACTTCCAGCCGCACCCGACGTAAGCGCCAGACCCCCAGACGCAGTAAGAGAGTCGACCCATGAAGAATCTGATTGCCGGCATCAGCCTTGCCGTCGCCGCTGCATCACTTCCCGCCGTGCCGGCATATGCAAAGGCGAAGGCCAAGGGCACGCCTCAGCGCAGCGCCAAGGCCCCCCCGGGGCTGGCCAAGCTGATCCTCGATCCCAACAGCGGCATAATGCGGGCGTTGGTCGCCACGCAGGGATCGAACAGCCGGCTCCAGGACCTGCCGGTCAGCCCCTGAGAAGTCGCATTCCACACCGCAGCACTTCCGAAGGCCCCTCAGCGAGGGGCCTTCGTCGTATGCGGCACGGCATGTAACGCGCCAGTAACGCCGCGATTACGGTAATTTGCTTCCGTGCCAGCAAGGCAACGTGCAAGTTGCCCTTCGCCTTTATGCGGTGAAGGAGTTGGCGATGAGATCGAAGGTTTCCTGGATGCTGATCGCGGCGTCGCTGGCGGTCGTGGCCGCCTGCTCGCAGAAGAAGGAAGAGCCGACAGCAGCGCCGCTCACCTTGCACGAAGTGATGAAGGACAAGGTCGACGCCAATGCCGATGCCATGTGGGACGTCAGCAATGCGGCGATCGGCGAGACGGCCGGGCTCGACGCCTCGAAGATGACCGACGCGACCTGGGCGCAGATCGAGCAGCGCGCCACCGCGGTGCAACAAGCGGCGCTGGAGATCGCCCGCATGGATCCGATCATCGTCGCCAAGCCGGGCGTCAAGATCGCCGACGAGGGCGTTGAAGGCGGCGACACGGCCGCGGGGGTCCAGGAGGGGATCGACAAGGATCCGCAGAAGCTGCGCGACTTCGCCAATGCCCTTGCCGTTCACATGGGCGATCTGTCTGCCGCCGCCAGAACGCACGACCTCGCCAAAGCGGGACCGCTGATCGACCAGCTCGACGGCGTGTGCGAGGATTGCCACCTCGAATTCTGGTACCCGGGGCAAAAGGCGCTGCTCGAGAAGTACGGGATCTCGCGCTAGCAGGGCCAGGCGCGCCTGGTCGCGCCGCGGTACCGATCGATCCCACGTGACGCCGGCAGTGCGCCTGCGGCATGGCGATTAACCGCCTTCGGCAACCGCGTCCGACAAGCAAATCGGGAACCTCCGGCCGTAACGCCCCGTTCTCTGCAGCTGAAGGAGTTGGTCCATGCGACGCATAGCAACCGCCGTGGCGGCCGTCGTCCTGCTTGCGGGCGCGGCGCACGCACAGGGCAACGGCAAGGGTAATGGCAATCAGGGCGGCGGCAAGCAGGCCGCTGCCATGCAGGGCGGCCAGGGAAATGGCGGCGGCGCCAAGGCGAACCGCGGCAATGCAGGCGGCGGCGAGTCGATGGCCGTGTCCGCGCGTGGCGGCGGGCAAGGCAATCGCCAGAACTCCGGCGGGGCAAATGCAATGCGGGAGCAGCGCGGCAATTCGGCGCAGGCCGATCGCGGCAACGGGCAAAGCAATCGCCAGGCGTCCGGCGGCAGCGAGCAACGCGGCAATTCGGTGCAGGCGGATCGCGGCAACGGCAACAAGTCGCAGGCGGCCGCCCGGAAGCATTCTGACGACCGCGGGCGCGGCAACGACAACCGCGCCGTCGTCGTCGACCGGCGCGACAACGGTGTCGTCAACGTCTCCGGCCGGGGTCCCGACCGCGGCTTCCTCACGCTCGGCAGCCGCGGGCTCGTCGACGGCTGTCCCCCGGGCCTCGCCAAGAAGAACCCGCCGTGCGTGCCTCCTGGACTCGCGCGGGCAAATGAGCGGCGGCTGTTCGACTTCGATCGCCCCGACTGGTGGGGCCTGTCGCGGCTCGGCGACGGACGCTACTTCTACGACGACGGCTATCTAATGCGGCTCGGGTCTGACGGGCGGATCGGCGGCTACATCCCGCTGCTCGGCGGCGCCTTGTCGATCGGCAACGCCTGGCCGACGTACTATCAGCCGGTGCGGCTGCCCGACTACTACTCCAGTTACTACAACCTGGGGCCGTACGATTCCTATCGCTATGCCGACAACGTGATCTACCGGGTCGATCCGCAGACGTCGGCGATCACCTCGATCGCCGCGCTGCTGACCGGTGACGATTTTGCGATAGGTCAGCGCATGCCGCTCGGCTACGACGTGTACAACGTGCCTTACGGCTATCGCGACCGCTACTACGACACGCCCGACGCATTGTATCGCTACAGCGACGGCTATGTTTACCAAGTCGATCCAGAGACCCGGCTCGTCGCCGCGGCGATCGAATTACTCGCATCGTAAGGGAGAGCGCGATGGGACTGCTGGGTTACCGCACACGCTGCGGGCTTGCCGCAGCGACGGCAATGCTGCTCGGGCTCGCCGCCTGCTCCGCCGAGGAGAAGGCTGAAAAAACGACCGCACAGAGCGAAGATGTCAGCGGCAAGACGCTGGCCACGGTCATTGCCGCCGATGGTGACTTGTCAACCATCGACGGCGCGCTGAGCGATGCCGGCCTGTCGCAGGTGTTCGACGGTGCGGCGGCTTATACCTTCCTGGCCCCGACCGACGCCGCGTTCGCCAAGCTGGCCGAGGCGGGCGCCGACCTGCGCACCCCCGAGCAGCGGCCTGCGATGGTCGCGGTGCTGCGCGATCACATCGTCCCCGGCTACCTCACTCCCGCCGACATCCAGAACGCAATCAAGCTGTCCGACGACAAGAGCGTCGAGATGAAGACCATGGGCGATCACACGCTGACTTTCACCGGCAGCGGGGATGCCATCACGGTGACTTCAGAAGACGGCGCAAAGGCCCACTTCGCCGGCGACGCCTTGCAGGCCGGCAACGGCGTGGCGATCCCGATCGACGGGTTACTCAAGACCACCAGCGCGCCGGCGCAGGCCGCCGCTCAGTAATCCCTGCTGTACTCGGCCGCGACGCTGTTGCGGCCGAGCGTGTTGATGCTCGCCAGCAGCGACAGCCAGCCGGTCACCCGGAACTCGAGCTCGGTGGCATTGTAGCCGCGCCCGTCGGTGACGATCTCGACGAAGAACCGGCGGCCGAAGCGCTTGCCCAGCGCCACCGCCGTGCCGCGCCCGAGCGCCGCGTCGGCGGGCACGATGCGCAACCGGTCGAGCCCGATTGCGCTGCGCAGGCGGTTGATCGGGTCGATCCCGCCCCCGCCCCGCAGGCTGGCAACCGCCGCGCCGAGCTGCAGCGCATCGGTCGCCGAGAGGCTGGTAATCGAATCGCCGAACAGCATCCGGGCGAGCAATTCCTCTTCGGGCAGCGCCGGTACAGAGCTGAAGGCGATATCGGGCCGGCTCGAATTGCCCGTCACGGTGACGACGACCTGCAGGTTCTGCACTTCGGTTTCGGCGCGGATGCTGAGCCGGGGATCGGGCGGTGAATTCTCCTCGAAATCGATCACGCCACGGGTCATCTCGAAGCGCGTGCCGGCGAAATCGTAGAACCCCTGCCGCGGCACCACGCGCGCCTCGCCGCCGATGCGCGGCTCTTCTGTGGTCCCGCGCAGCAGGATGTCGGCGCTCCATTCGCTGTCGAGACCCATGCCGTCGACCTCGATGCCTCCGGGAGCCGTGGCATCGATCAGGTAGCGCCACGGCGCGCCGGGCGCGGCTGCCGGAGCGCGGTCAGGCGGAAGATTGATCTCACGCGTACGGATATTGGGCAGACGTTGGCTTGCCGCGGCCGCTCCGAGCCGCCAGCGGCCCTCCTCGACCCGCAATCGCCCGGCAATCGTGCCGCCGACGCCGCTGGAGACGATCCGCATCGGCCCGGTGACCGTCGCGCCCATGTTGGCAAGATCGAGCACTTCGGCGTTGCGCGCCGCAATTCGCAAGTCGATCCGAGGTCCGCGCCCGCCGGTCATGTCCGACAAGTCGACGAAGCCGCTGCCGGTTACGCGCCCACCGTTGGCGGTCGTGCCGGCGAAGCTCGTCAGGTTCAGCCGCGAGCCCGAGAATGTGCCGCGGGCCCGGGCATTGCGCACGTCCGTGCCGGTGATGGCGCTTTGCACTCTTAAGGCGTCGCCGGCGAGCGAACCGCGCACCTGGGGCTGGCCGAGCGACCCGGTTACGTCGGCGGCAACGCGCACCGGTCCGGTCACGTCGAACAGCTCGATTGCCGTCAGACGCCAGAGCGCGTCCGCCGGCCCGTCAAAGCGCAGCTGGGCAACCAGCCGGCCGGCGAATAGACGGTCGGCCAGCGAACCGGCGGCCGGCAGGCCGGAAATGAGTGCCTGCAGGCGGCCTTTCGCCTGCCCTTCCTCGCGCATCACAGCACGCGCCTGGAACTGACTCGGCGATAGGCGCGCGACAAGCGCAAGGTCGATTGGGCGCGAGGACAGGACGAGGCCGGAGCGGGTGAGGTCATCGACCAGGACCCGCGCCTCGCCCGTGGGAACGCCGTTCAGCCCCGCGCCGAAGTCGACGATGCCCGAAACCGTCCCGCCGAGGCCGACGTCGCCCGCGAAGACGTCGAGCAGCGACAGCGGCATGCGCGCAAGGCCAAGACGCAACTGCGTCGGCTGACTGCCGCCGAAACGCCCCTCGGCGATCGCATGGCCGTCGCCGAACGAGAGTTGCGTGCGCTGCAGCGCCCAACCGCCATCGGCCGTCTTCAGCAGCACCGCGCGCCGCGGCATGACGATGTCGCGGCCGGCGTAGTCGCCGCGCGCCGCCATCGCGATCCGGTCAGGTGCCACGTCGCCGGCTACCTGGAGATTGAAACGGCTGCCGCGCCGGCCGCTCAATGCCGCCTGGAAACTGCCGCGCCCGTTGGTGACCTCGGCATTGGCCGCCAGCCGGCCGACGAACAGCGTGCCGTAGTTGATGCCCGCTGCGCGCGCGGTCCCGTTGACGGTCCAGTTGCCGTGGCCGACGTAGCCGCTGGCGGTGAGCATGCCCTGCGTGATGGCGAGCCGCGTCGGCCCCGGGAAGCTCGCGTTGCTGGCGGTGAGCGCGACGTCGAACGCCTGCCCGCCGGTTCGCGGCGTGAGCCCGATCGTCCCGTTGATCCCTCCGCCCGCCAGCGCGAGCGACCCGGCAACGCCGCCATCGCCCAGCGTCAGCCTGCCAGTGATCGACGTACGCCAGACGTCGAGCTTGCGGATCGCGATCCGCGTCGGCCCGCCCGCGGGCATGGTCAGGTCGAGCAGGCCGTCGAACGGCCCGAGCATCGATTGGCCCTCGGTGTCGATGCGGAACCCGTCTGCGGTCGGGGCGAGGGCAACGCGCACGTTCCTGAGCCCGGCCGCCGGGTAGGGACTGGCGAACACGAGGGTCGCGTGGGGTCCGTCGCCGGCGAGCGTCGCCTCGACCGTCAATGGCCCGTAATCGACATGCCGCCCGCTGCCGGCGAGCGTCGTCGTCCCATGCTCCACCCGCCCGTCGAGCTGCAGGCTGAGCTTGCTGGCGGTGATCTGGGTGTGGTCGAACACGACTGGCCGGCCCGACCCGAGGGTGAGGCCGCCCGCGAAGCGAATGTTGCCGCCTGCCAGGTTGGCCAGCGTGGCATTGGTGACCCGCGGCATGCGCCCGGTGAAGTTGGCGGCAAGCCGCCACGGCACGCCATTGCCGATCATGAAGCGGATCTTGGCCCCGGCGTCGATAGCGCCGAGGTTCTGCAGCGTCACGCCGCGCATCTCCACCGGCCCGGCCAGCGCATAGCCACCGCGATTGATGTCGCCGCGGAGGGTCAGCTCCGCCCACAAGCCCGGGAAGCGCAGCGCGAGGTCGTCGGAACGCAAGTCCTCGTCGGCCAGCGTCACCGTGCCGGTCAGCCGCCCGCCGACGAGCTTGGGATCGAACATCGCGTTGCCGCTGACGATGCGCCGCACCGAGGCGTCGAGCGGCATGATCCAGCGCTTGCCGTCGTAAGCCAGCGTGCCGCGCTGGCCGATGCCCGTGACTACCGTGCCGCCGAAGTCCGCCTGGCCGATATCGAGCGCGAAGGGCGCGCTGAAACCGCGGAACGGGCCGTCGAGCGTCGCCTCCATTCGCGCGTCGCGAAAGCTCAGGCCGGGACCGAACAAGTCGCGGTCGACCAGGTCCAGCCGCAGCTTCAACGCGTCGAAGGCATTGTCGGCGAGGTCGACCGCGCCTTCGCCGTCGGCGTTCACGCCCCGCCCGCGCAGGGCGACCGAGCCGGCGAGCACGCTGTCCTTCAACGTGCCGATGGCCGCCAGCGACACGACTTCGCCGAGGGCCGCGTTCGGGAGGCCGGTCAGGTATCTGCCCGGGCGCGCCTGGCCGACGATCCTGTAGCGGCCGCTGCGGTTGTAGATCTTGAACGCCGCGAGGTTGCCGCCGCCCTGGTTGGCGGCAAACGCCCCATTCCAGTGGGTCCACGTGCCGCTACCGACGAGTCTCGCGCGCAGCGCGTCGTCGGCGCCTACGAGGGTTGCCAGCAGGCCGCCTTTCGGCGCGCGATAGTCGAGGTCGAGGTCGAACCTGTTGCCGTCGGGCTCGGCGTCGACCAGCGCCATCAGGCGATCGCCGCCGCCGAACTCGCCGTTGGCGCTGAGCAGCACGCGGCCGCTGCGAATGTCCGCCCTCGCGCGGAAGTCGATCAGTCGCTCGTCGCCGAGCAACCCCTTCGCGGTGCGCAGGTCGTCGACGACGAAGCGGTCCACACGGATGTCGAAGTCGGGCAGGATCGGCGCGTCGGGATCGCCCGGCTCGAGCCGGGGCGCGGCATAGAGCGTGCCGCCGTGCAGCACGAGATGGCGCACATCTAGCCCGGTGAAGAAGAACCTGAGCGGGCGCCAGTTGAGATCGACCTCCGGCACCTGCAGGAACAAAGTCCCGTCGGCGTCGCGGAAGCGCACGTCGAACAGCGTCGCGCTCCACAGGACCGATCCCTCGATCCGCCCGACTTCGATCCTGAGCCCCGAGGCCGGCGCCACCTTGGCGATCCGCTCGACGATGAACGAGCGGCCCGAGTCGGTGTGCAGCCAGGCGATCACCATGCCGATCAGCAACACCAGCGCCAGCAGGCCGGAGCCGAGCCAGCGCAGCACCCGGCCGGCCAACGGGCGGCGCTGCGGCGGCGGCGTTTCGGCTTCGATGACCTCCGGGTCGGCCATCAGAAGCTCTGCCCGAGCGCCACGTAGACGCCGACCTTGGGATCGCCCGGCCCCGGGTTGAGCGGAACGGCGATATCGAGCCGCAGCGGGCCGAAGCCCGTGTAGTAGCGCGCGCCGATCCCGGCGCCGAACTTGATCTCGTGGAAGCCGGGCGTCGGCCCTTCACCCACCGACCCGGCATCGACGAACGGTGCGATCCCGAGCGCGCCGCCCAGCAGCCCGGTGCGGATGCGGGCCTCGAGCGAGAATTCGGTCAGCGAGCGGCCTCCGGTCGGGTCGCCTTCGTCGTTGTGCGGGCCGATGCCGCGGTAGGCATAGCCGCGCACCGAGCCGCCGCCGCCCGCATAGAGCCGCCGCGACGGCGCGATGGCGGAGATCGGCGCGCCGGGAATGCTGGCGAAGCGCGCACGGCCGGCGAGCACGACCTTCTCGCCGATCGATTGGTAGTAGCTCGCATCGACCTGACCGCGCAGGTAGAAGCTTTCCGCGTCGTCGGTGCGCGACACTTCGGGCGACAGGCGCGCGCCGACACGGAATCCCTTCGTTGGATCGAGCAGGTCGTCGGAGGTGTCGAGCTGCGCGTAGAGCGGGATCGCGCCGACGAAGAAGGTCTGGCGCGGGCCGAGCACGCCGCTGGCATCGCGCGCGCGCTCGCCGGTCGCCACGAGCTCGACGCCGGCCGAGTAGCTGAACGGCTTCTGGAACAGCACCGTGCTGACGCGCTCGAACGTGCCCACCAGCGAGACCGTGCGTGCGTCGTAGGCCCTGTAGTCGATCGTGCTGGCGAAAGCGTCGATCGTGAGAATCTTGTCGCGGCCGCCGAGATTGTTCTTGCGGAAGGTCACCCCGGCGAGCTGCTCGCTCGTGCCGAGGATGCCGCGCACGCGCAGCAGGCCTTCGGGGGGGAACAGGTTGCGGTGCTCCCACAATCCCTCGACCTTGAAGCCCTCCCCCGTGCCGTAGCCGATGCGGCCGGCGATCGTGCGCAGCTTGGCGGGGGTCACCTCGACGGCAACGTCGACCGTGCCCGGCTCGCCGCTGGCCGGGGGCGCCACTTCGACCGGCTTCATGGTTACGCTGGCGACGAGCCCGGTGGCGAGGATCGCGCGGCGCAGGTCGAGCTCGAGGCTGCGCTGGTAGATATCGCCGGGGGCGAAGCGGGCGATATCGGCGAGGTGCCTGCCCGACAGGAAGCGCGGCATGTTGCTGGTGACCATGCCGAAGCGATACTTGCCGCCGGGCGTGACCGGCATCGTCAGATCGCCCTGTTCGCGCGCGTGATCGACCAGCAACTCGGGGTCGGCTATCGCTGCGAAGGGATACCCGTTCTCGCCCAGAGCCTCGTCAAGGTCGTAGCGCTCCGCGACGATCTTGTCCTGAAGCAGCGGATCGCCGGTCTGGATCTCGAAGGTCTGGCGGAACATCGGATAGTCCGCGCCCGCCGCCGCCAGGCTGCCGAGGTCGATCGCGCCGAACCGGTATTGCGGGCCGGGCACGATGTCGAAGCGGACCGCCGGTCGCTCGCTCGCCCTGGCCTCCCCCGGTTCGATGCCGCCGACCGAGCGGAACACCGTGGCGTCGTAATACCCGTAGATCCGCAGCAGCCGGTCGAGCAGCGCCTCGTCGGAGCGGGCCTGCGCCGCGAGGCGCGCGGCGTTGTCGTCGTCCTCCAGCTGTTCGACGGTGGAAAGCGATGCAAACCGATCGAGGAATTCGTCGTGGTGCGGGAACAGCGCCCGCTCGCTCGGGAAAACCAGCACCAGCTCGTCCGAGATGCGCTCCTCGTCGCCCATCGGCACGGTCGGAAAGTCCTCGGAGAAGTCGGCGAACCGGATGTCCTCTTCCGGCTCCAGCGGCGCGAGCTGCGGCAGCTCCTGCTGCTCTGGCCAAGGCAGGTCGAGGCCCGGCAGCTCGGCGAGCGGAGAATCCGGATCGACTTCCGGAGGCACCTCCTCTGCCGCCGCCTGCTCCGCCGGAACGCCCTGTTGCGCCCAGGATTCGGGATCGGCCACCGCCGCGTCCGGGATCAGGTCTTCGAGCGTCGGCAGCGTCGAAGTGTCCTGCGCGGCCAGCGGCGACCAGGCAAGTGAAACCGAGGCCGCGAGTGCGGCCAGCAACCGCCGCTTCAAATCAGGCGAGCTTGTACTGCCGCTGGTCGCCGGGAGCGCCATCCTTGCTGCCGCCTTCGACGACGACAGCGTCCTCGCGCGGAGTGGCGGAGACGGAGGCGATGAGGGTGCTCTGCTCGGCATCGGAGAGACGCTGCCAGCCCGTGGGGCCGAGCCGCTCGAGGGGGCGGTAGCGGATCTTGTACTGCATCCGCTGCGCGCCATCGACCCAGTACCCGAGATAGACGAAGGGCAGGCCGAATTCCGCAGCGCGCCGGATGTGATCGAGAATGATGAAATTCCCAAGCCCCGTTCGCGCCTCATGTTCGGGGTCGTAGAAGCTGTAGATCATCGACAACCCGTCCCCCTGGCGGTCGGTCAGGCAGGCGCCGACGAGGCGCCCGGGCCCGCCGTCCGCAGAGGGCTCCCTATATTCAAGGACAAAGCTCGACACGGCCGTGTGTTCCACCATGTCGGCGTAGTCGATCTCGTCCATCGCGGCCATGCCGCCGCCGGGGTGGCGCTTGCCGAGATAGCGCTGCAGCAGTTCGAACTGCTCGGCCGTGGCCCACGGCCGGCATTCGGTGACCACGAGGTCGCCGTTCTGGCGCAGCGCCTTCTTCTGCGCGCCCGAGGGTGCGAACTCCGCCGCCACGACTCGCACCGAAACGCAGGCGCGGCAATCGAGGCAGCTCGGGCGATAGGCAACGGTCTGGCTGCGGCGGAAGCCGATGCGGCCGAGCGCGTCGTTGAGCGCTTCGGCGTGCGGACCCTTGAGCTCGGTGAAGACCTTGCGCTCGGTCTTTCCCGGCAGATAGGGGCACGGCGCGGGGCTCGTGACGAAGAAACGGGGGAACCGAACCGGAGCCGTCACGTCGCAGGCGGTCCTCTCAAAAGCGTGGGTGCGTCTGGCGTCACAACGAGACTACGTCTGCGTGGTGCCCATAGAAACAGTATTAACCACAATTTGCGTGGAAAGGAGCGTTATTTTGCGCTCGCCGCGGCCAACCAAGGCCGATTTGCCCCGATCCGGGACATCGGTCGGCCCTGCGGGGCGCCAAAAGGCGCCTTTAGTTAAGCTCGACCTGGCTCACCGAATAGCCACGCTTGCGCAGCGCGGCGACCAGCTTGTCGAGCTGGGCCCGGTCGCGGGCTTCACATTCGATGTCGGTCACCAGGCCCTTGGCGGGCAGGTTGGTGAAGATGCGCTGGTGATAGATCTCGAGGATGTTGACGTGGTGCGCCTCGAATTCCTGCATCACCTTGAGCAGGGCGCCGGGGCGGTCCTGCAGCGAGATCCGCAACCGCGCCAGCCGGCCCGACCGCGCCAGGTCGCGCAGCAGCACGTTAGCCAGCAGCCGCGTGTCGATGTTGCCGCCGGTCAGCACCAGGCCGACGTTCTTGCCGGCGAAGCGATCGCGGTGCGCGAGCACGGCGGCGAGCCCGGCAGCGCCGGCTCCCTCGACCACGGTCTTCTCGATCTGCAGCAGCAGGCTGAGCGCCTCCTCGAGATCGGCTTCGCTCACCAGGACGATGTCGTCGACGACGCGCGCGACGATGTGCGAGGTGAGCGAGCCCGGCTCCTTGACCGCAATGCCTTCGGCCAGCGTGTCGCCGCCGCATTCCATTTCCTCGCCCTTGAACCTGGCGTAGGCTGACGGAAACAGTTCGGCCTGCACCCCGATCACCTCGATCGGCGGGTGCTGCGCCTTGGCCACCGTGCCCATGCCCGAGATCAGCCCGCCGCCGCCGATCGGCACGACCAGCGTCTCGATCTCCGGCGCGTCCGCGAGCATTTCGAGCGCCACCGTGCCCTGCCCCGCGGCTACCCGCGGATCGTCGAACGGATGGACGAAGGTCAGCCCGAGCTGCTTCTCCATGCTCCGCGCGTAGGCGTAGGCCTCGTCGTAGCTTTCGCCTTCGAGCACGACCTGGCCGCCGACGCTCTCGGTCTGCATGACCTTCACCGTCGGCGTGGTCTTGGGCATGACGATGGTGACCGGCACGCCCAATCGGCTGCCGTGATACGACAGCCCCTGCGCATGGTTGCCGGCCGAGGCGGCGATAACGCCGCGGCTGCGCTGCACCTCGTCCATCAGCAGCAGGGCGTTGAGCGCGCCGCGTTCCTTGTAGGCGGCGGTGAACTGCTGGTTCTCGAACTTGAGCCATATCTCGGCCCCGGTGATGCGCGACAGCGTCTTGCTGTGCATCGTCGGCGTGCGCACGACCGCCCCGGCGATGCGCTTCGCCGCGGCCTCAACGTCGGCCAGCTCCAGCTTCGCTTCGAGTGTTCCCGTCCCGCTCATGGCGGCGGGCCGTAACCGAAAATGCGCGCCAAGGGAAACCCGCGTGCGCAACGATTGCTTTGCCAAGCCGAAGGCGGCACTTGGGCCCGCATGAAAGACAGCAAGCGGATCGCCTTCCTCGGCCTCGGCGTAATGGGCGGACCGATGGCCGGTCACCTCGCCCGCGCCGGGCATTTGGTCACGGTCTACAATCGCTCGGCGGCAACGGCCGAGGAATGGGTCCGGCGGCATAAGGACGAAGGTCTCGACGCGGCGCTCGCGGCCACGCCGGCCGAAGCCGCGAGCCGGCAGGACGTCGTGCTGACCTGCGTCGGCAACGACGACGACCTGGCGGCCGTCGTCCTGGGAGAGGCCGGCGCGCTTGCCGCCATGGCGCCGGGCGCGCTGTTCATCGACCATACCACCGTCTCGCCCGGCATCGCCCGCCGCATAGCCGCCGAGGCCGGCCGGCGCGGGGTGCTCGCGCTCGACGCGCCGGTCTCGGGCGGACAGGCCGGAGCGGAGAACGGCAAGCTGTCGATCATGTGCGGCGGCTCCGTTCAGGCCATGGACAGCGCGCGTGCGGTGCTTGAGACTTATGCGGCGCGCATTGTCCATATCGGCGAGGCGGGATCGGGTCAGGCAACCAAGGCCGTGAATCAGATCTGCATCGCCGGCACGCTTGCCGGACTTTCCGAAGCCATGCGGTTCGCGCAGGCCGCCGGGCTCGACCTGGACAAGGTGCTCGAGGCCGTCTCGGGCGGCGCGGCGCAGAGCTGGCAGATGGACAATCGCTGGACGACGATGGCCAGGGGTGAATTCGATTTCGGCTTTGCCATCGACTGGATGCGCAAGGATCTCGGCATCGCGCTGGCCGAAGCGCGGACGCACGGACTGGAGCTGCCCGTCACCGAGATCGTCGACCGGCTCTACGCCAAGGTCCAGTCCATGGGCGGCGGACGGCAGGACACCAGCGCCCTGATCCGCCACCTGCCGGAGGGACATGCCCGATGATCGCCCGTGCGCTGGTGGCCGCGCTGCTCGCCCTCGCCGCTGCGCCCGCACTCGCCGATACGCTGATCGACAACGTCGCCGGCGTCACCGTCGACCGCAACGGCACGGTGACCAGGTTCGGCGGGATCGTGATCGGCACCGACGGGCGCGTGGTGAAGCTGGTCGAGGCCGGGGAGCGCGCGCCGCGCACCGAGTTCCGCGAGAACATGCGCGGGCGCACGGTCATCCCCGGGATCGTCGATGCGCACCTGCATGTGATGGAGCTGGGCCTCGGCCAGCTGGTGATCGACCTGTCGGACACCCGCTCGCTGGCCGAAGCGCAGGCCAGGATCCGCGCTTTTGCCGAGGCCAATCCCGAGCGCCCGTGGATCGTCGGGCGCGGCTGGAACCAGGAGCTGTGGGGCCTCGGCCGCTTCCCGACCGCGGCCGAGCTCGACGTCGCGGTGTCCGACCGGCCGGTCTGGCTGGCACGGGTCGACGGCCACGCCGGCTGGGCCAATACGCTTGCGCTGGCGAATGCCCGGGTCACCGCTGCGACCCCGGATCCATCGGGCGGACGGATCGAACGCGTCGCGGGAAGCCGCGCGGCCGCGGGAGTGCTGATCGACGAGGCAATGAAGCTGATCGAGGCGCAGGTCCCGCCACCGCGCGCCGATGACCGCGATCTGGCGCTGTACAAGGCGCAGGAGCTGCTCGTCGCCCGGGGGGTGACCGCGGTGGCCGACATGGGCACCAGCATCGAGGACTGGATGACGTTCCGCCGCGCCGGCGACGCCGGGCGGCTGCAGCTGCGCATCATGGCCTATGCCTCCAGCGTCGAAGCGATGAGCCTGATCGGCGGCAGCGGCCCGACCCGGTGGCTCTACGACGACCGGCTGCGCCTCAACGGCCTCAAGCTCTACCTCGACGGCGCGCTCGGCTCGCGCGGCGCGCTGCTCAAGCAGCCTTACGCCGACGATCCCGGCAACCGGGGGCTCGAGCGGCTCAACGGCACGCAGCTCAGGAACCTGATGAGCCGCGCGGCGATGGAGGATTACCAGGTCGCGGTCCACGCGATCGGCGATGCCGCCAATGCCGAAATCCTTTCGGCGATCGACGAGCTGTCGGCCGACTACCCCGGCGACCGTCGCTGGCGCATCGAGCACGCGCAGATCGTCGATCCGGCGGACATCCCCCGCTTCGGCCAGCATGGCGTGATCGCTTCGATGCAACCGGTGCACCAGACTTCCGACCGGCTGATGGCCGAGGCCCGCCTCGGGCCCAACCGTCTCGCCGGCGCCTATGCCTGGCGATCGATCCACGATGCCGGCGCGCCGCTGGCGTTCGGTTCGGACGCGCCGGTCGAAGCGCCCGATGCTTTCGCCGGCATGGCTGCGGCGATCAGCCGGGAGGATGCACAGGGCCAGCCGCCCGGCGGGTGGCATCCCGACCAGCGCGTGACGCGCGAGGAAGCGCTTGCCGCCTACACCGCGGGCGCCGCCTACGCCGGTTTCGCCGAGGGGCATTTCGGCCGCCTGGCGGTCGGCGAGCGGGCCGACTTCGTCGTGCTCGACGCCGATCCGCTCGAGGCGAGCCCGACGCAGATGCGCGGTATCCGCGTACTGGAGACCTGGATCGGCGGGCAGCGGGTCTTTGGCGGCGCGGCGCGCGCAGAACGGGCGGCGGATGCGCCGGGGCGTTAAGAGCGCTTTCTTGACGCAGATCGAAGCCCGGTCATAACATTGAAAGAATTTGCCGCCATTCGGGTTGCAGCTTCACGAGGGGAAGACGATGAGATTAGCTTCAGTTCTGGCATCGGCCGCTGCGCTTTCGATGGCGACCGCGCCGCTTGCCGCACAGGCAGCGCCGCTCGAAGCGCGCGCCGGCAGCACGGTCGAGGGCGAAAACATCGCCGGCCTCGGTTCGCTGTGGCTGGTGGCCCTGGCCGTCGCGCTGGCGGTCGGCATCTACCTGATCGTCGACGACGGCAACGAGGATCTGCCCAGCAGCCCGTAGGGCGGCCCGATCGCTCTTGAGAATTCAGGAAGGGGCCGCAATGCGGCCCCTTTGTTTGAGCCCCGATGACCGGTCTCAGGGGGACGCTTCGGTCGTTTCGCCCTTGGGCTCGTCTCCCTTGCCCGTCTCTTCGCCGGCCTTCGATTCCCGCCGCATGAACAGCAGCGAGCCTTCGAACAGCAGGATCAGCGGGATCGCCAGGATCAGCTGCGAGACCACGTCGGGCGGCGTGGCGAAGGCGGCGACGATGAAGATGCCGACGATCACGTAGCGGCGCGCCTTGGTCAGCTGCTCGCGGGTGACCAGTCCCGCGCGGTTGAGCAGCAGCAGCAGTACCGGCAGCAGGAAGCTGATGCCGAAGGCAAGGATGAAGTGCATCACGAGGTCGAGGTATTCGCCCATCGCCGGCAGCGCTTCCTGCGGGATGCCGCCGGCGGTGTCCTGGAAGCTGATGAACCACTTGAACGCAGTCGGCATGACCACGAAGTACGCCAGCGAGGCCCCCGCGGCGAACAGGACGGGGGTAGCGACGAGGAACGGCAGGAAGGCCTTCTTCTCGCGCGCGTAGAGCCCAGGGGCGATGAACCCCCACAGCTGGTTGGCAATGATCGGGAAACTGATGAAGAAGGCCGCGAACAGCGCCACCTTGATCTCGACGAAGAACGCTTCGTAGAGCTTGGTGTAGACGAGCTTGCCCTGGCCCGGCGGGAAGGCCTGGGCCAGCGGACGCACCAGGATCGCGAAGATATCGTCGGCGAAATAGAGGCAGCCGGCAAAGGCGATCCCGAGCGCCAGCACGCATTTCACCAGCCGGCCCCGCAACTCGATCAGATGGTCGAGCAGCGGCGCCTGCGTCTCGTCGATGTCCTTTACCTTGAGGGCCATGGCGCCTGCCCTACGGCTGCTGGCCGGACGAGCCGAGCGGCAATTGCGGCTCGTCGGGCTTGGGTACGGTGGGCTCGGGTGCGGCAGCGGCCTCGGCCGAGGCCGGCGCCGGAAGGACGGGCGCGGCAGGGTAGGCGCCGGTCTGCTCCATCTCCGGCGGACCGCCCTCGGGGTGCTCGCGCATGATCTTCTCGTTCTGCGCCTTCCACTTCGTCTCCAGCTCCTGCATCTCGGCCTCGCGGATCATGGCGTCGAGCCCGGAGCGGAACTGGCCCGAGATCTTGCGCATCCGGCCGATCCAGCGCCCCGCGGTGCGCAGCGCCAGCGGCAGGTCCTTGGGGCCGATGACGATCACCGCCACGACGACGATGAGCAGCAGCTCGGTCGGGCCGACGTCGAACATGAACGGCCTCGGCCTGGGTTAGTCTGCGGAAGGACGCGGTTCGGCGGCCGCATCCGTCGCCGGCACGGCGTCGGGACCTTCGATGCGCCCGGGCGTACCGTCGTCGTCGGCCAGGCCACGGCGGAAGCCTTTGATTCCCTTGCCGAAATCTCCCATCATCTCGCTGATCCGCCCGCGCCCGAACAGCACGAGAGTGATCATGGCAATGATCAGGATCTGGAATAGTCCGGGTTTCACGGGAACTCTCCGAAAGCGTCAGCGCCGCACTTAGGCGCTTTGTTCGGGGTTTTCCAGCGCGGCGGACTCCGGCTCGTCCCTGTCATCGGCGGCCGGTACGGCCTCGCCGGCCAGATCGTCGTAAGCCTCGTCGACCGGATCGAGCAGGCCGGCCGCCTTCAGCTCGTCGATTCCCGGCAGGTCGCGGCGGCTCTTCAGGCCAAAGTGGCCGAGGAACTCGGGGGTCGTAGCGTAGATCACCGGCCGCCCGGGCACTTCACGCCGCCCGGCGACCCGCACCCAGCCCGCCTCCATCAGCACATCGAGCGTGCCCCCGCTGGTCTGGACTCCGCGGATGGCCTCGATCTCGGCCCGGCTGACGGGCTCGTGATAGGCGACGATCGCCAGCACCTCGGTCGCTGCGCGACTCAGGCGGCGGACCTGTTCGCGCTCGCGCCGCAGCAGGTGCGCGAGGTCGGGGGCGGTCTGGAACTGCCAGCGGCCGCCGCGTTCGACCAGCCGCACGCCGCGCTGGCGGTAATGCGCCTCGAGCTCGCCCAGGGCCGGGCGCACGTCGGCGCCGGCGAGGTGCGACGACAGCGCATCGGCGCTCATCGGCTCCTCGGCGGCGAACAGCGTCGCCTCGACCGCGCGGACGAGTTCGTCGGGATCTTCCGTCACGCCGGAACCCGGCGCAGATGCAGCGGGCCGAATACCTGTTCCTGGCGAATCTCCGCCTTGCCCAGCCGCGCCAGCTCGAGCGCGGCGACGAAGCTCGAGGCGAGCGCCGAGCGGCGCAGGCGCGGCTCGGCCCAGTCCTCGCTCGGCGCGGGGAGGAAGTCGCGCAGCTCCATCCAGTCGAGCCTGACGCCAAGCATGGCGGAGACGCGGTCGAGAGCCGAATCGAGCGTCATCACCATCCGCTCGCGGACCATGTGGACCACGGGCTCGGTGCGCGCCTTGACCTGGCTGTAGGCGTGGACCAGCGAGTACCAGTCGCACTGCCACATGTTCTTGCGGTCGACCCGCAGGCCTTCGGGGGCCCCGCGCAGGAACACGTCGCGTCCGATCCGGTCGCGCGCCAGCAGCCGCGCCGCTGCCTCGCGCATCGCCCCGAGCCGCTGCAGCCGCAATTGCAGGCGCAGCGCGAGTTCCTCGGGGCTCGGGTCTTCCTGCTCGTCCTTGGGCAGGAGCATGGCCGACTTGAGGTAGGCGAGCCACGCGGCCATCACGAGATAGTCGGCCGCGATCTCCAGCTTCAGCGCCTCGGCGCGCTCGATGTAGGCGATGTACTGGTCGACCAGCGCGAGGATCGAGATCGCCTTCAGGTCGACCTTCTGCCGCCGCGCGAGGTCGAGCAGCAGGTCGAGCGGACCTTCCCAGCCGTCGAGCTCGAGATACAGCGCCGCGTCCCCGACCGGCACCGTGGCGGCGCCGTCCCAATCGTCGCTTGCGGCGGTTTCGGGCTCGAACAGGACGCCGTCTTCGGTCACGCGAGATTCCTCGCAAGCTCCAGCAGCGCGTCGCGGGTGGCGATCAGCTGCGCGCGATCGCTGCCGTTGTGCGCGGGCCCGGTCCCCTTGAGCGCCCGTTCGACGCGCTGTTGCGCGGCCTCAGACATGGACGGAAGCCGGTCGGCGATGCCGGTCATGTCATCCATCCTGGCCCAGCAGTTGAGCACTACGTCGCAGCCTGCGGCGATGGCCTGTTCGGCGCAGGCCGGCACATCGCCGGACAGTGCCTCCATGTCGATGTCGTCGGTCAGCAGTAGGCCTGAAAAACCGATCCGCTTGCGGATTATCTCATTGATTATGAACGGTGAAAGCGTTGCGGGGTGCTCGGCGTCCCAGGCCATGAAACGCACGTGAGCCGTCATCCCGATGGGGGCATCCGAGAGCGTACGAAACGGCTCGATGTCGCTCGCCAGCTCCTCCTCGCCCGCATCGACGGTGGGCAATTCCTTGTGGCTGTCGACCGCTGCACGGCCGTGCCCCGGCATGTGCTTGACGCATCCCGCCACTCCGGCCCGCGCCAGCCCGTCGAGTATAGCGCGCCCCAGCGCCGCCACCTGCATCGGCTCGGTCCCGAGGGCGCGATCACCGATCACGTCGTGGGCCGCAGGCTGGCGCACATCGAGCAGCGGCGTGTAGTCCACGGTAATGCCGACTTCGGCGAGGTCGAGCCCGAGCGCCTCGGCATTGGCCCGCGCCGCCTCGATTGCGCTCGCCGGGGCAATGTCCCACAGCCTGGCGAAAGCTTCGCCCGGCGGAAACGCTTGCCATACCGGCGGCTTCATTCGCGCCACGCGCCCGCCTTCCTGGTCGATCGAGACCAGCAGGCGCTCACGGCCGTGGATCGTGCGCAAATCGTCGGTCAGCGCGCGCAGTTGGTCACGATCGACCACGTTGCGGCCAAACAGGATGTAGCCCACAGGATCGGCATCGCGGAAGAAAGCGCGCTCGTCGTCGGTCAGCGCAGGACCGGCCAGGCCGAAAATCGCGGGCGTCATCGCGCGGAAATTCGCAGGAAAGCGCCGTCGCCGCAAGTTTGCCCGCCGCCGCCGGTGTGGACAGCGGTGGCGCGGCCTCGCTCGCCGATCATCGGCTTCAGGCCAGGGTGCTCCTGAGCATCGCCGCCTGTCGGCCTACCGCTTGACCTGGCAATCGCCTCCAGCGGCCTTGATCCTGCTACACAGCGCCTGCGCGTCGTCGATGCTTCCGGCGACCACCTGAAGGCGGAAGACCTTGCCACTGTCTGCCATGCCCTCGATCACGCGATGGCTGCGGCCCTGCAAGGGCTCGAGCCGACCCGAGAGCGTCGACCAGCCCACCTCGGCCGCTTCGCGGCTCAGGTAGGCACCGACCTGCACCCCGATCCCCACCGCAGGCGTCGGTGCGGCGGGTTCATCCTCCGCCAAAGTCCGGTCGATGCTCGGAGAGGGCGCGCCACCGTCGGCGATCCGTCCCTGGACCTCTCGCCCTTCGGCCACTTCGAAGCTCGTGTCGCCGGTGCCCGCCACCCGCCGCCCGCCTGGGTCCTCGGGTCGCGTGCGGTAGGGTTCCGCGGGCGCCTCGATCACGCTGCCGTCGGCGACTATCGCGCCGCCCTCCTCGTCGCGGGTGAAGAACCACAGCACCCCCCCGGCCAGCAGGAGAAACAGCACGCCGAACATGATGACGCCGTATATCCGCCCCCTGTCGGCCGCGGGCTCTTCGTCGTCGTCCGTATCGAGCCAGGGAAGGCGTTCCTCCCGGTCCGAGAAGGCGAATTCGCGTTCGAACTCGACGGTCCCGGGACCGTTGGCGCCGGGCGGCGCATCCCTGTCAGTCGGCAGAGCCATCATCACAACTCCTCGACCGCTTGCACCCCAAGGAGGGCGAGGCCGTTGCGGATTACCTGCCCGATCTGGCTGGCCAGGAAAAGCCTCGCCGCGGTCAGGTCGCGGTCCGGCGTCAGGATGCGCTTCGCGGGATCGTCGTTGCCCATGTTCCAGTAGCCGTGGAACGCGCTCGCCAGGTCGTGAAGGTAGAAGGCGATGCGGTGCGGCTCGCGCGCCTTGGCCGCGGCCTCGACCTCACGCGGGAACTGCGCCGCGAGCTTGACCAGCGCGAGCTCGTCCGGACCGAGCCGCTCGAGCTGTCGATCCGAGGGCTCGATGCCTTCTGCTGCGGCCTTGCGCAGGGTGCTGTGGATGCGGGCGTGGGCGTACTGGACATAGAAGACCGGGTTGTCCTTGCTGGCCTCGACCACCTTGGCGAAATCGAAGTCCATCTGCGCTTCGGGCTTGCGGGTCAGCATCGTGAATCGGACGACGTCCTTGCCGACTTCGCTCACGACGTCCGCAAGAGTGACAAAGGTCCCGGCGCGCTTCGACATCTTGACCGGCTCGCCGCCGCGCAGGAGCTGCACCATCTGCACCAGCTTCACGTCGAACGGGATCGGCTTGCCCTGACCCTCGCTCAGCGCGGCGACCGCGGCCTTGATGCGCTTGACCGTGCCGGCGTGGTCGGCGCCCCAGACGTCGATCAGCTCGTCGGCACCCTGTGCCTTCTGCATGTGATAGGCGAGGTCCGCCCCGAAGTATGTCCAGCTGCCGTCGCTCTTGCGGATCGGCCGGTCCTGGTCGTCGCCGAACCTGGTCGAGCGGAACAGCGGCAGCTCGACCGGCTCCCAGTCCTCGAGGGTTTTGCCCTTCGGCGCTTCGAGATGGCCGTCGTAGACTAAGTCGTGCGCGCGCAGCCAGGCTTCGGCCTCGGCGGGCTTGCCAGCCCGCTGCAGCTCCGCCTCGGACGAGAACACGTCATGATGGATGCCGAGCAGGGCGAGATCGGCACGGATCTGCTCCATCATGGCGGCAACCGCGCGCTTGCGGAACAGCGAACGCCATTCATCGGCCTCGGTCTCGAGATACCTGTCGCCAAATTCCGCGGCGAGCTCGGCTCCGACCGGCTGCAGGTAGTCGCCGGGGTAGAGCCCTGGCGGGATCTCCCCGATGTCGATCCCCAGCGCCTCCGAATACCGCAGGTAAACCGAGTCCGCGAGGACATCGACCTGGCCGCCGGCATCGTTGACGTAGTACTCGCGCACCACGTCGTGCCCGGCGAACTCGAGCAGCGCGGCCAGCGCATCGCCGACCACTGCGCCACGACAATGGCCCATGTGCATCGGCCCGGTGGGATTGGCGGAGACGTATTCGACGTTGACCGTCCGATCCGCGCCCATCCGCGAGCGGCCGTAATCGGCGCCGAGCGCGGCGATCGCACGCAACTCCGACAGCCATGTCGCAGGGGCGAGACGCAGGTTGATGAAACCGGGACCTGCGATGTCGGCGCTTTCGACGAGGCGATCGGCGGTGAGCCTGGCGACGATCTTCTCCGCCAACGCGCGCGGGCTCGTCCGCGCCGGCTTGGCCAGCACCATCGCCGCATTGGTGGCAAGGTCACCGTGCGCGGAGTCGCGCGGCGGCTCGACGCTCACCGCATCGCGCGCGGCACCGGCAGGAAGCACAGCCTCCTGCTCGAGGGCAGCGAGCGCGGCATCGATCTTCGCCGCAAAGGCGGCGTAGAGGGTTTCGGGTTGGTCCATGGGGCGGGCCGTTAGCGCGTTTGCCCCGCCGGCGAAACTATCGCGTGGCGTTGTACTGTAGCTGCTCGTCGCTCAGCTGGAACCCGATCAGCAGCTCGAAGCTGGCGCGGGCGACCGCAGCGCGCACTTCGGGATCGGTCAGCGGATCGACCGCCGCATCTTCCTCGCCCGAGCGTCGCCGCCGGGTAATTCGCTCACGGATGTCCGCCGGCAGCGTCGCCGCAGCGCGATCGACGAAGGCGCCGGCCGTGGCACCCGTTTGCGCCCGCGCCTGGCCGTCGGCGAAGTTGAGGGTCACCTGACCGATTCGCTTGGCGATGACCGCATTGCCGCCGCGCACGACGGTCGAGAAATAGGGCAGCGTAACGCTGCGCGCGCCGCGTGTGTCACGGCGCTGCGCAAGGACGTCGAACGTGGCGCCCGCATAGACCTTTTCGCCGGTGTCATTGCACTGGCTGCGGACATTGGTAATCGATGCCGTGACGTCGAGCGCGTCCTGAGTACGCGCGTCGGCCGGCGAGAACAGCGTCACGTCGCCGGTGAAGTAGGGCACGCCGACCGACGGGCAGGCGGTCCGCAGCGCCGTGATGCCCACGCCCTGCTCCACGACGATGTCGCCGGAGCGACTGCAGCCGGCCAGCGCGGCGGCAGCGATGGTTGCGGCAAGCAGCGCTTTGCGAGAGATCATCTGTGGTCCTTGTCCAAGTCGAGCAGCCCCTAGCCCTTTCGTCGCGGGGCGACAACCGCTAGAGGCGCTCGCATGAACGCCCCCTTTCAGACCCCGCCCGCAAGCGGCACGAAGTTGCCGCTGGTGGTGTTGATCGCCGCCCCGCGCGGGTTCTGCGCGGGCGTCGACCGGGCGATCGAGATCGTCGAGCAGGCGCTCGAACGGTACGGTTCGCCGGTCTTTGTCCGGCACGAGATCGTGCATAATCGCTACGTCGTCGACGAGCTCAAGGCCAAGGGCGCGGTGTTCGTCGAGGAACTCGACGACGTGCCCGACGGCGTGCCGGTGGTGTTCAGTGCTCACGGCGTGCCCAAGGCCATCCCGGCCGAGGCTCGGCGCCGCGGGCTCGATTACCTCGACGCGACTTGCCCCCTGGTGAGCAAGGTCCACCGCCAGGCCGAGCGGCAGGTCGAGGCCGGACGACACATCGTGTTCGTCGGCCACAAAGGGCATCCGGAGGTGATCGGCACATTCGGCCAGGTGCCCGAAGGCGGGATGACGCTGGTCGAGACGATTGCCGATGTCGAGGCGCTGGACTTTCCACTCGACGCGGGCCTCGCCTACCTGACCCAGACGACATTGTCGGTCGACGACACGGCGCAAGTGATCGCCGCGCTGAAGGCAAAGTATCCGGACATCGTCGGTCCGAAGGCCGAGGACATTTGCTACGCCACCTCCAACCGGCAGGCCGCGGTCAAGCAGATCGCCCCGGCAAGCGATCTCGTCCTCGTGATCGGCGCGCCCAATTCGTCGAACTCGCTGAGGCTGGTCGAAGTGGCCGAACGTTGCGGGACGAACGCCAAGCTCATCCAGCGCGCCGGCGACATCGACCCTGCCTGGCTCGCAGGCATCGGCACGATCGGGCTCACCGCCGGAGCGTCTGCGCCCGAGACGCTGGTGCGCGAGGTCATCGACAAGCTTGCCGAGTGGCGTCAGGTCGAGGAGCACACGCTCGCCAGCGCCGACGAGAAGATGGTCTTCAAGCTGCCGCGTCAGTTGACGGACTGACGGGCCGGATGGCTGTCTATACGACGCTTTCCGCAGCGCAGCTCGGTGAGCTGGTGGCCCATTATGACGTTGGCGAGCTGATCTCGGCCAAGGGCATCGCCGAAGGTGTTTCGAATTCGAATTGGCTTGTCGAGACTTCGCGCGGACGATTCATCCTGACGATGTACGAAGCGCGCGTGGCGGTCGACGACCTGCCATTTTTCCTCGGCCTGCTCGACCACCTGTCGGCCAAGGGCAGCCCGGTACCGCGCACGATCCACGACCGCGAGGGCGCCGCCTTCCGCATGGTCGGCGGCAAGGCAGTGGCGCTGATCGAGTTCCTCCCCGGCGTTTCGGTCGACGAGCCGAACGCCGGGCAGGCCCACGCAGTCGGCCGCGCGCTGGCCGGCCTCCATCTCGATTCCGCCGACTTCCCAGGCCAGCGCCGCAATGCCCTCGGTCTGCAGGAATGGCACGATCTCCTGGCCCAGTGCCGACAGGGCGGGCTGCGCTCGATTGACGCCGGGCTTCCGGCCCTGGTCGAACGCGAGCTGCTCTATCTTACGGCTAACTGGCCGCAGGGGTTGCCGCGCTCGGTCATCCACGCCGACCTGTTTCCCGACAACGTGCTCTTGCTCGGCAACGAGGTGACCGGGCTGATCGACTTCTATTTCGCCTGCATCGACATCACCGCCTACGACCTCGCGGTCACGCATTCCGCCTGGTGCTTCGCCAGGGACGGGGGGTTCCGGCCCGACATCGCCGAAGCCCTGATGGCGGGCTATGTCAGCAGGCGGCCACTGTCCACTGCCGAGCGAGCCGCGCTGCCGCTGCTCGCACGCGGTGCGGCGATGCGCTTCCTCGCGACGCGCGCCTATGACTGGCTGCACACGCCGGCAGACGCGCTCGTCACGCGCAAGGACCCGATGGAATTCGCGCGCCGGCTGACGTTCTATGTCGAGCACGGCCGGCAGGCCTTCCCCGGTCCCGCGGCCTGAGCCATGGCAGACGCATGAAGCGTGTGGATATTTTCACCGACGGCGCCTGCAAGGGCAACCCGGGTCCGGGCGGCTGGGGCGTGTTGCTGCGAACCGGCCGGCACGAGAAGGAGTTGAGCGGCGGCGAGCCGCACACGACCAACAACCGAATGGAGATGACCGCCGTGATCCGCGGTCTGCGTGCCCTGAGCGAGCCGTGCGAGGTGACGATCCATTCGGACAGCCGCTACGTGATCGACGGCATGACGCAGTGGATCTTCGGCTGGCAGAAGAAGGGCTGGGTCAACTCGGCCAGAAAGCCGGTGGCAAACGCCGACTTATGGCGCGAGTTGATCGACGCCGCCGCGCCGCACAAAACAGCCTGGCAGTGGGTCAAGGGTCACGACGGTCATCCCGAAAATGAGCGGGTGGACCTGCTGGCCTGCGAGGCGGCCAAGACGGCCGGTCGCAAGCCCTGACCGCGGTCAGCCTGTGGTGTCGACCACTTCGGCGCCGGGACCGTTCTTGATGATCGATTCGATCGCGTTCTTCGCGCCGGCCTTCGAGGCATAGCCTTCGGTCCAGAAGATCGTTTCGCTGTTGTAGATGAAATACGACACGAACTCGCCGGCCTTGTTCTGACGGATCTCGAAACGATGAGCCATGCGTCCTCCTTATGGTTGGTGCGACAGCCTAGCAGGGCGTCGCCGATTCGCTAGCCGAACCGCCCGGGGTCATACAGGGACGCGTCGAGCGCCTCGGTCATCCCATCGCGCGGAAGCTCGAGAAGCAGCTGCGCGGCGAGGCGCGCCGCGGCGGGCGCCGTCTGGATGCCGAAGCCGCCCTGGCCGGCGAACCAGAAGAACCCTTCGACGGCGGGATCGTAGCCGTAGACCGGCAGCCGGTCGGGCGCGAAGCTGCGCAGCCCGGCCCACTTGCGCTCGACCGCAAGGACCCGCCAGTCGACCACCCGTTCGAACCGGTCGATGGCAATCGCCACGTCCAGCTCCTCGGGCGCAGCGTCGCAGGCGGGGCTCGGCGTCTCCTCGTGCGGGCTGAGCCAGAGCTTGCCGTGCTCCGGCTTGAAGTAGAACTGGCCGTTGATGTCGAGCACCAGCGGCAGATCGGTCGGCGGCGCCGGATCGGTGCGCAGCTGGGCGATCGTGCGCCGCAGTGGCGTGATGCCCAGCGGCCGCGCGCCGGCGGTCGCGGCCACCTCGTCCGCCCAGGCACCGGCGGCATTGACCAGTACCTTCGCCCACGCCCTGCCGCCTGAAGCAAAGGACAGCCGCCAGCCGTTGCGCTCGCGCTCTGCCCGCTCCAGCCGCGAGGCGACGCGCAGGGCAACGCCGCCCCGCCGGGCAGTACCGAGATAGTGTTGATGCAGCGCTGCGACATCGATGTCGGCGCAAGCCGGCTCGGAGATCGCGAGGGTCCAGTCGGCACGGAGTCCCGGCACGCGCTCGGCGAGCACGGCACGACCGAGGCGCTCGATATGGACCCCGCTACCGGCAAACGTCTCGATGAAAGTCTCGATGGCAGGTTCGTCGGCGGCGCGGCCAACGTAAAGCGCACCCCGCGGCGCGAGCATGCCGAGCTCGCGCATGTAAGGGCCCGATGCGAGCGTGAGCGGCACCACCGCCGGTCCGCCGTAGCATTCGTCCCAGAAGGCGGCCGATCTGCCGGTGGTATGATAGCCGGGCGCATGTTCCGCTTCGGCCAGCAGCACGCGGGCATGCGGGGCCAGCTCGGCGGCGATGCTTGCGCCTGCCATGCCCGCGCCGACGACCGCGACGTCGTAGGTGTCGGTCATCGCCCGACCGCGCGCTTGAGAAAGCCGTCGATCCCCGCCAGCGCGAGGTCGCGCACGGAGTCGGCCTCGCGCAGAATCTCGTGCGCCGCTTCCGGGCCGAACCATAATGTCTCGGCCCGCGACAGGCGGCTCGCGGCGTGATGGGTGGCGCGCACCCCGACCAGTCGGTCTGCCGTGGTTGCGACGATATAGACCGGCGTGTCGATCGCTTCGAGCACGCCCCGCCTGCGGAGGAAGCGGATCGATGCCAGCGCACCCCGGACCCAGCCCCAGCTGCCCGGCCCCATCGCCAGTTCCGGGCGCGACTCGCGCCACCACAGCTCGTCCGCGTAACGTTCGGCGTCGTGAGTCAGCAGCCGTTGCCGGAACGCCGGCACTTCACCCGGCCGCTCGCTCCACTTCCACGCCGGTCTGCGCGGATCGCCGGCAAGGCATTTGACGCGTGCGAAAACCTGCCGGATTGCGAGCGGGACGCGCTCGGGCAGGACGTCTAGCATCGGTGCGGTCAGCACGATGGCTGCGGGAGCCGGATCGAGCGCCCGTTGGGCGGCGGCACGCAAGGCCAGGTGGCCACCCATGGAATGCGCTGCCAGCACGAACGGGCCGCTCCGCCCGCTCGTCCACTCGGTCCAGAAGGCGGCGAGATCGGCGATCCATGGGTCAAAGTCTTCGACGTGGCCGATCATGGCGTCCGCGCCGAGCCGACCCGAGCCGGACTGGCCTCGCCAGTCGGCGGCGGTGACGCGCCAGCCCTGCCGCCGCCAATGGTCGAATGTCTCGAGGTACTTCTCGTAGAAGTCGCCGCGTCCGGGCATGAACAGCAGATCGCCACGAAGGGCTATGGAAGGCTTGATCCAGTCCAGCCGGCGGATCGTTTGGCCGTCGGGCGCCGTCCAGCCGCTTTCCTTCGCGTCTCGCGGGATGGCCCGGCGATCGAGCGCCGCCATCGTGTCCGCGTGCGCGTGGCTAATTCTAACCTCCTGCCCTTGGTTACTTTTTAGTAAGTCATGCGCGCTAGCACGGAGACCGGGGAAAACGGGGTCTCGATGCTGGACGAACCTTTCAAGTATGGACTGCTCGCCGCGTTGGCAATCGCGCTGCTCGTCGCGGCGTTCACCGACTTGCGCAGCCGGCGGATCGGCAACTGGCTCAATAGCGTTATTGCGCTGGGCGCGCCGCTGTTCTGGCTGGCGAGCGGGCTCGACCTGACCGAAATCGCCCTTCAGATCGGTGTCGCCGCGGCTACCCTTGCCGTGCTTGCCGTGCTCTTCGCGCTGCGCGCCATGGGTGGCGGCGACGTCAAGTTGCTGACCGCGCTCGCGCTGTGGATCGAGCCTCTGTCATTTCTCAAGCTGGTCATCGCCATGTCGCTCATCGGCGGCGTGCTGACGTTCGCGTTCGGCGCCTGGCACATCACGCGCCGCCAGCGTGACAAGCTCGCCATTCCTTATGGCGTGGCGATCTCGCTGGCCGGGCTCTGGGTGCTCGGCACCGCCTATCTTCCTGTCGTCTCGGCAGGGAGGAACCTGATTTTAACCAATTAATCCTAAACGAACGCAATCGTTCGCTTGAGATCACTTAGGGGGCTTGACGCACCATGGACAGGAAGAAGCTGGTTCTGCTGCTCGGAGCGCTGATCATCGCGGTCGGCACCGCTCTGGCCGCGCGGAGCATGTTCGCCGGGGCGGCCGCTCCTGAATCGCAGGCGGCATCCGTCGCCCAGGGACCCAAGGTGCTCGTCGCCAAGCGCGCGCTGCCGGCCGGCACGATCGTCACCGCTGATGCCGTCGGCTACCAGCTGTGGCCGCAGGAAATGGTCCAGGACGCCTATTTCATCGACGGCGAGGCTGACATGGCCAAGCTGCTCGGCACTGTCGTGCGCCATCCGATCACGGCCGGCGAACCGGTGACCCAGGGCTCGCTCGTGAGCCCCGGCGACCGTGGCTTCCTCGCCGCGGCCCTCGGCCCGGGCATGCGCGCCGTCACAGTTCCCGTCTCCGCCAAGACCGGCGTCGCCGGCTTCGTGTTCCCGGGCGACCACATCGATCTCATACTGACGCAGACGATCACCGGCGCGGATAGCGAGAGCCTGAAGGCCACCGAGACGATCCTGCGCAACCTGCGCGTGCTCGCGACCGACCAGTCCACCGAGACTACGACCGACGACAAGGGCAAGACCGTTGTCGCCGAGTTCCGTACGGTGACGCTCGAAGTCACGCCGCGGATCGCGGAGAAGATCGCGGTGGCGCAGACCATCGGCACGCTGAGCCTTTCGCTCCGCTCGATCGCCGACAACCAGAGCGAGCTCGACCGCGCGATTGCCTCTGGCGACGTCGATGTACCTGCCGGTGCGTCGAAGCAGCAGGAAGAGGGGCTGTTGCGCGCGGCAGTGAGCCGCCCGCAGGACGGCACCTCGACGTTCGTGACCGGCGGCGATGTGTCGCGCTTCCAGCGCAGCACGATGCCGCGCCAGAGCAGCCCCGGGGCGGCTCAGGGTATGCCCGTCGCCGGCGGCCAGACCGTCGCGATGCCGACCGGCCCGGTCGTTCGCGTCAGCCGCGGCAACACCGTATCCGTGGAGCAGGTCGGGCGCGGCAGAAGCGTGCTTGTCCGGCGCCAGGCGCAGGCCGTCAGCACGACGGGCGCCATGCTTCCAGCCGCCATGATGGCACCGTGACGGCGATGGCATTCTCGCAACCCGATGATGGCCGCAATGCGCCGAGAGAGATCAAACCGAGGGGCAAGATGATGAAGAGCCGCGTTACCAAGACCGTGCTGACCGTCGCCTGCGCGCTTGCGCCGCTGGCCGCCATCCCGGCCGGACCCGCACTGGCCCAGGCTGCCATCAGTCCGTCGCAGGACATCGTCCTGTCGATCGGTCGCGGGCAACTGGTCACTGTGCCGGGCAACATGGCCGACATCTTCGTCGCCAACGAAGGCATCGCCGACGTCCAGGTCAAGTCGCAGCGCCAGCTCTATGTGTTCGGCAAGGCTGGCGGCGTGACGACCGTCTACGCCAGCAATGCCGCGGGCGATGTCATCTGGGCAGCCAACGTGCGCGTCGGCTCCAACATCGACAGCATCGACCAGATGTTGCAGCTGGCGATGCCGGAAGCGAACATCCAGGCAGCGACCATGGGCACCAACACGGTGCTGCTGACCGGCACCGTGGCTTCGCCCGAGGACGCAGCCGAAGCCGAGCGGCTCGTCTCGGCCTTCGTCGGCGAGGGTGCGAATGTGGTTTCTCGCCTGCGCATGGCGACGCCGCTGCAGGTCAACCTGCGTGTGCGCTTTGCCGAGGTGAGCCGCTCGCTGGTCCGCACGCTGGGGGTCAATCTGACCAGCGTCGATTCGACCAGCGGCTTCAAGTTCGGGATTGGCCAGGGTCGCACGAGCGGCATCCCGCAATTCACTCCTGGCGGCCCGCTCGGCGTCGGTCGCTCCACGGGCCCGGAAGGCGCCAATGTGGTGACCAACATTGACAAGGGCACCACGCTGGGCGCTTTTGGGCGGTTCCTGGGTCTCGATATCGGCAGCGCGCTCGACCTTGCCGAACGTGACGGTCTCCTGACGACCTTGTCGGAGCCGAATCTGACTGCGCTTTCGGGCGAGACCGCCGAGTTCCTTGCCGGCGGCGAATTCCCGATCCCGCTCAGCCAGGGCCTCGGCACGACGACGATCGAATACAAGAAGTACGGCGTCAGCCTTGCCTACACGCCTACCGTGCTGGCCAACGGCCGAATTTCGATCCGGGTCCGTCCGGAAGTCTCGGAACTGTCGAACCAGGGCGCGGTGACGGTGAACAACTTCACCATTCCGGCACTGACCGTACGGCGCGCCGAGACGACAATCGAACTCGGCTCCGGCCAGAGCTTCATGATTGCCGGCCTCCTGAGCAACAGCTCGCAGAACACCATCGACAAGGCGCCGGGTGCGGGTGACATCCCGATCCTCGGCAACCTGTTCCGCTCGACCGAGTTCCGCAAGGGCCAGACCGAGCTGGTGATCGTCGTCACGCCTTACCTCGTGCGGCCGGTCAACGATGCGGACATCGCCCTGCCCACCGACGGTTTTCGGACCGCGCCGGTCATCGAGCAGCTGCTGATGAACAAGGAACACGACGGTCAAGATGGCGTGACGCGCCCGATGCCGAGCGCCGCCGAGGGTGCCGCGCCTGCCCCGCAGGTCGGGCTCAATGATCAGCCGGCTGCCGATCAGCTGGCCGACGATCGCCGGCTGCGAGGCCAGGACGAACAACGTGCCGAGGCCGCCGCGCCCGGCTTCAGCCTGTGAGAAAGGTGAGCAAGATGCCCATTCGCAGCAAGTCCGCGGCCGCCGCGGCCATCGCTCTCTCGCTCGGCCTCGCGCTGACGGCGTGCGGCGACAGCCCGAACAATCGCTCGCTCTACAGCATCAAGCAGCCGGTGGTCGAGCACAACAACTATACGCTGGACGTCGCCGGCGGCGCCGGCGGGCTGGCCATTCCGGAGCAGCAGCGCCTCGCCCAGTGGTTCGAGACGATGGACCTGCGTTACGGCGATCGCGTGGCGATCGACAGCGCCGTCTCGAACGATGCCATTCGCGCGGACGTGGCTGCAATCGCCTCGCGCTACGGGATCCTGCTCAGCGAGGGCACGCCGGTGACCTCGGGCTACGTCGATCCCGGCAAGGTCCGGGTGGTCGTGACCCGCTCGCGCGCTCACGTGCCAGGTTGCCCGGACTGGTCGGACCAGGTTGCCAGCAACCTGCGCAATGCGACCTCGGACGATTACGGATGTGCGGTGAACGCCAACATCGCGGCGATGGTCGCCGACCCGCAGCATCTGCTGCGCGGAGCCGAGGGATCCGGCGAAACGGTGGTGATGAGCTCCACCAAAGCCATCGAAACTTATCGCGCGGCGACGCCGACCGGCAAGGCCGGTCTGCCAGCCGTCAGTTCGCAGTCCGCTGGTAGCGGTGGAGGAAACTAAGACATGAGCGCGCCTTGGAAACCCGGCCCGATGGGCAATCGCGACCCCTTTGCCGCGTTCATCTGCGATGAAGCCGCGCTGGACGTCCTGCGTCCGGTCATCATCGAGATGGGCTGGCAGCCCGAGAAGTGCAACAAGGGCGGCCTGCGCAACGCAGTCCAGTCGCTGTCGATCTCCGCCAGCCCGGCCATCCTGATGGTCGACCTGTCGGAAAGCGGCGACCCGCTCAATGACATCAACGCGCTGGCCGAAGTCTGCGAGCCCGGCACCGTGGTTATTGCGGTCGGCCAGGTCAACGATGTGCGCCTCTATCGCGACCTGGTGGCGAGCGGCATTCACGACTACCTGCTCAAGCCGCTTTCGGCGAGCCAGCTGCGCGACGCCTTGACGCAGGCGCAGACCGTGTTCTCCGCGCCGCGAAACAGCGACGGCGAGAGCGTGAAAAGGCATATCGCCACGGCCGTGGTCGGCACGCGTGGCGGTGTCGGTGCGTCGATGCTGTCGACGTCGCTCGCCTGGCTGTTCAGCACCGATCACAAGTTGCCGACGGCCTTGCTCGACCTCGACGTGCATTTCGGCACCGGCGCGCTGGCGCTCGATCTCGAGCCAGGCCGCGGCCTGACCGACGCAATCGAGAACCCGACCCGGATCGACGGACTGTTCATCGAGCGGGCGATGATCCGCGCCAACGATCACCTGGCGATTCTGTCGGCCGAAGCGCCGATCAACTCGCCCCTGATGACCGACGGCGCCGCGTTCGTGCAGCTGGAGGAAGAGTTCCGTCAGGCGTTCGAGATGACGGTGGTCGATCTGCCGCGCAACATGCTGATCAATTTCCCGCACCTGCTGGCGGAGATCAACGTGGTCGCGCTGGTCACCGAGATGACGCTGGCATCGGCCCGCGACACCATCCGACTGCTCTCGTGGCTCAAGACCAATGCGCCGCAGGCGCAGCCGCTGATCGTCGCCAACAAGGTGCAAACCGGCGCGGCGGAGATCAGCAAGCCCGACTTCGAAGCTTCTATCGAGCGCAAGATCAACTTCACGATCCCGTTCGATCAGAAAGCGGCGGCCAATGCGGCCAAGCTGGGCCAGACCTTTGCCGATGCGAACCGCTCGGCCAAGGCGGGCCAGGTGATCCGCGACATTGCCAATGCGATTGTCGGATCGAGCGAAGACGATGCCGCCGACCTGGAGCGATCTGCCGGTGGCAATTCGCTGCTGGGCAAGTTCGACCTCAAGTCGCTGCTTGCCAAGAAGGACAAGGGCGTCGGGGCCAGGCAGGCCGCTTCGGCCGAATGAATTTCCGGGCCGGCGGGGCACAACGTCCCGCCGGCCGGTAGATCGCAGCACGAGAAAAGCGAAGGCGGGGCATGAACATCATCCAGCTATTGCTACTGGCCGGCGGCGTGATGATGCTGCTGGTTCTCGGCTACCTGGCGGTAACCGGCAAATCGCCGGCCAAGGAAAGCCACCGCCGGCTCCAGGCCGTCCGCTACCGTCATTCCGAGAGCACGATCGACAGGGTCGAATCGCAGCTCAAGAAGGCGATCGCGGCGCGCAAGCCCAAGCTGCACCGAGTGGCCGGTTCGAAGTCGCGTGCCGAGGCGCTGGCCACCCGTCTCGATCGGACCGGCAAGCGCTGGACGATCACGCAGTACATGTATGCGTCGCTCGGCATTGCGCTGACGGTTGCCGCGATCCTGTTCCTTAAGACAGGCGCCGCGGCACTGTCGCTCGGTATCGGCGTGATTGCCGGCGCGGGCATCCCTCACTTCGTGGTCAACTATCTGGTCAAGAAGCGCACCAACAAGTTCAACGCGAAATTCCCCGACGGCATCGAACTGCTCGTCCGCGGCCTGCGCTCTGGTCTGCCCGTTTCCGAGACGCTCGGCGTGGTCGCCAACGAAGTGCCTGGCCCGGTCGGCGAAGAGTTCAGGACGGCCGTCGAGCGCATGAAGATCGGCCGCAGCATGGAGGAATCGCTCCAGGTCACCGCCGACAAGCTCGGCACTCCTGAATTCCAGTTCTTCGTCATCACGCTCGCCATCCAGCGCGAGACCGGCGGCAACCTTGCCGAGACTCTGTCAAATCTTTCGGACGTGCTGCGCAAGCGCGCGCAGATGAAGCTAAAGATCAAGGCGATGAGCTCGGAATCGAAGGCCTCTGCTTATATCGTCGGATCGCTGCCATTCATCGTCTTCGCCATGATCTGGTGGATCAATCCGCCCTACCTCGAAAAGTTCTTTATCGACGAGCGGCTGATCGTGACGGGCCTGGGCGGCCTCGTGTGGATGAGCCTCGGCGCCTTCATCATGGCCAAGATGGTCAGCTTCGAAATCTGAGCGGGGACGAAACTCGATGATCAATCCCGCATCCGGACCGACCCTCCTCGGCGTCGACGTCATCCTCGTCGGCACCGTGCTCGCCGGGATCGCCGCCGCCGCCACCATCTTCGCGATCTACGCCGCGGTCACCGTGCGCGATCCGATGGCAAAGCGCGTCAAGGCGCTCAATGCCCGGCGCGAGGAGCTCAAGGCCGGCATCATCAAGCAGAGCGGACGCAAGCGGCAGAGCGTGCTGCGGCGATCCGACACGACCGACAAGATGAAGGAAAAGCTGGAGGGCATGAAGGTCCTCCAGGAAAGCCAGGTCAAGATCATCCAGCAGAAGCTGGCCCAGGCCGGTTACCGCAACAAGGAGCTGGCGGTCGTCGTCATCTTCGCGCGCATGGTGTTGCCGATCGTGCTCGGCTTCATCGGTGTGGTCGCGCTCTACTGGCTCGAGATGTTCCCCGATTGGGGCAGCTTCAAGCGCTTCATGGCCTTCGCCGCACTCGTGGTGCTCGGCTACAAGGGGCCCGAGCTGTACCTCAAGAACAAGTCCAAGAAGCGCACCAACGCGATCCGCAAGGGCCTGCCGGATGCGCTCGACCTGCTGGTGATCTGCGCCGAGGCCGGCCTGACAGTGGACGCCGCGTTCAACCGCGTGGCCAGAGAACTGGGGCGCGCCTATCCCGAGCTCGGCGACGAGTTCGCTCTGACCGCGATCGAGCTGTCGTTCCTGACCGAGCGACGGCAGGCCTTCGAGAACTTCGCCTATCGCGTCGACCTCGACGCAGTGCGGGGCGTGGTCACGACGATGATCCAGACCGAGCGTTACGGCACGCCGCTGGCGTCGGCGCTGCGCGTGCTGTCCGCCGAGTTCCGCAACGAGCGCATGATGCGTGCGGAGGAAAAGGCCGCACGGCTGCCGGCGATCATGACCGTGCCGCTGATCTTGTTCATTCTGCCGGTGCTGTTCATCGTCATCCTCGGCCCGGCGGCCTGCTCGATCTCCGACGCCTTCGTCAACAACAACCCGGCCACCAAGCCGAGCTGATAGGAGAGCACGACGGCCTCGCGGGGACTTCCCGCGGGGCCGCCGTCATTCGACGCCGAAGTTTCCGCTGTCGATGTCGTCGGCGGCGAGATCGTCGACCTCTCCGCGCACCCGGTCGAGCAGGTGGCGGAAGCCGGCGACCTCCTGCGGCGTGAACTTGGCGAACAGCCGCCGTTCCATCTCCAGCGCCAGCGGCATGATCTCGTCGTGCATGCGCACGCCGGATTCGGTCAGCTCGAGCAAGTGCGAGCGGCCGTCCTGGGCGTTGGGCCGGCGCGAGGCGAGGCCGCGCTCCTCGAGCACCTTGCACGCGCGATTCACGGCGACCTTGTCCATCACGGTCAGTCGGGTGAGGTCGCGCTGCGTCAGCGGGCCGGAATCGCCGAGCACGGCCATCACCCGCCACTCGGGCACGCTGAGACCGAAGCGCGTGCGATATTCCTGCGCGATGCGCCCGCTCACCGCATTCGAGGTAATCGAGAGCAGGTAGGGGACGAATTCGTTAAGGCGCGGATGGTCGGTCATCTCGCGCAAGTTTGTTACAATGCGCGGCACAATGCAAGCTGTGGCCATGTCAATCCCCCACGCGGGCCCGGTAGTAACGGCCCGCCACTGCGTCAAGCCGCGCCATGACGCCGCGATCCCACTGTTCCGGCGGCGTAACGACCGCGTTGTCGAGCGCGCGGTCGATTGGACTTTCGGTCCGGTCGGCGGGCAGGCTTGCGGCGAAATGACTCAAAGTCTGATGGGCGGTTTTGACGTTGGCACGCATCCGCTCGAGTATCTCGGCCGCGTCGATCGTCGCCCCCGCGCGCCAGCAGTCGTAGTCGGTCACCATCCCGAGAACGGCGTAAGGCAGCTCCGCCTCGCGGGCGAGGCGAGCCTCGGGCATTGCCGTCATGCCGATCACGTCGGCACCCCATTGGCGATAGAGTTCGCTTTCCGCGCGGGTCGAGAACTGCGGCCCTTCGATGGCGACGTAGCAGCCACCGCGATGGACCGTCGCCCCCGCCGCCTCGGCGGCCGCCGCGCCCAGCTCCGCCAGGCGCGGGCACACCGGATCGGCCAGTCCGACGTGCGCCGTCACGCCGGCGTCGAAGAAGCTGCGCGCGCGGCCGTCGGTGCGGTCGATGAACTGGTTCGGCACGACGACCTGCCCCGGCGCCCGCTCCTCGCGCAAGGAGCCGATCGCCGAAATCGCCAGCACGTCGGTCACTCCGCAGCGCTTGAGCACGTCGATGTTCGCCCGGTAATTGACGTGGCTTGCCGACAGCCGGTGCGCCGCCCCGTGCCGGGCGATGAAGGTGAAGCGAACTCCGCCCAGCGTGCCCATCGTCACCGACCCCGACGGCTCGCCGAAGGCGCTGGCCACCGGGATCTGCTGCTCCTCGTCCAGCCCGAGGCCGCCATACAGCCCCGAGCCGCCGATCACGCCGATGTGCCAGCCGGCCAATTGCGGGTGCATTATTTCGGCGGCATACGGATGGCGCCGTCGAGCCGCACGCTGGCGCCGTTGAAATAGCCGGTCTCGAGCATCATCATCACGAGGCTGGCGTATTCCTCTGGCTTGCCCAGGCGCTTGGGGAACGGCACCGCTGCGGCGAGCGATTCCTGCGCCTTTTCGGGCAGGCCGGCGAGCAGCGGGGTGGCGAAGATGCCCGGCTGGATCGAATTGATGCGAATGCCCTCCTGCATGAAGTCGCGCGCGATCGGCAACGTCATGCCCATCACCGCAGCCTTCGAGGCGGCGTAGGCGACCTGGCCGATCTGGCCGTCCTCGGCGGCGACGCTGGAGGTGCACACCATCGCCCCGCGCTCGCCGTCATCGAGCCCGTCGAGCGTCATCATCCCGGCAGCCGCCTTGGCGACGCACTGGAACGTGCCCAGGAGGTTGACCTTGATCGTCTTCATGAACAGCTCGACCGGCAGGTGGCTGATCGCGCCCGTGTCGCGGTCGCGGCGGACGGTCTTGCCGATCGTGCCGATCCCGGCGCAGCAGACCAGCACCCGCTCCTGCCCGTGGGCCTTGCGGGCCTTGGCGAACCCGGCGTCGACCGACGCCTCGTCCGACACGTCGACTTGGCAGAAAGTGCCGCCGATGTCCTTCGCGACCGCCTCGCCCCGCTCGCTGTTGAGGTCGAAGATCGCCACCTTGGCTCCCTTCGCCGCCAGCGCCCGCGCGCTCGCTTCGCCGAGGCCCGACGCGCCACCGGTGACGACGGCGGCGATGGAACTGTCGATCTTCATGCGGGTGTCTCCTGTCTGTCGCGGCGCGGCTTAGCCGCTTCCAGCAGGACGGGCCAGTGCGGCGAGAGTGCGGGACCTGCGGGGCACTTGTGACGCATTGCGGCGTCGCCAATGCGCTTGTTCTTCAGACATTTAAGAAAGACGCGACTGTGCCAGGCTCGGCAAGGGCACGTCCGCGGAAGCTGCCTGCGTGCGCGCAAACCCGAAGGGGGGCGAACTCGGTCGGCGAATCGCTTTCGCTCTCCCCGCGCTCACTCCGCGCGGCGAAATGCGCACCAGGTGAACGCCTGGCTGCTGCCCCACGGGGTGACGTGTACCTCCCGCCAGCTCTCCAGCAGACGGAAGCCGCTGCCAAACTCGGCTGAGAGCAGGGCCGCATCGTAGCGTTGCACCGGCAGGCCGCTGCATCGCTCCGGCCCATCCAGCGCGAAGGTCGCGATGATCGCCAGCCCGTCGGGCGCCAAGCCCGACGACAGCGCGCGCCGGTAGGCCTCGCGCTGCTCCGGTTCGGTGAGGAAATGGAAGACGGCGCGATCATGCCACACGTCATACCGGCGCGAAGGCTGCCAGGCGGTGATGTCGGCGACTTGCCAGGTCACCTGCTCGGCCGCGGGGCCGAGACGGTCCCTGGCTGCATCGAGGGCCGATGGGGCGATGTCGAGGACCGTCAGATCCTGCCACCCACGCTTCAACAGGGCATCGACCAGGTTGGAGGCTCCGCCGCCAATGTCGATCAGGGCCGAACCCGGCCGCGCTCCGAAGCGGTCGAGGGCGCGGAGCGAAGGTTCCGGCTCGGCCTGATACCAGCTCACGTCCGAAGGCGCCTTGTCCTCGTAAACCCGGGTCCAGTGATCTCGCCGGTCCGATTGCATCGGGCGATCCTTCTCTAAGGAGGCCGGGCGGTCCATTATAGCAGGTGCACCGCGCGCTCGGTCGTGGGCGGCGTGCGGCGTCCTCTAGCGACGGCGCCGCATGTCCTGGCGCATCTGCTGCATCTCCGCGCGCATGGCCTGCATGTCGCTGTGCATTTGCTGCATGACCTCGTGCATCTCTGCCATGTGCTGCTGCATGGCGCTTGCGGTGGTGGGGTCCATTGGCCGCCCCATCATCATTGGGCATGCCTGCTGCGCGCCTGGCGCGGCGGGCGGTGCGACGCCCGGATCCTGTGCGATTGCGGGCGTGGCCGAAGTGGCCGCCAGCGCCACGATCGACGTGACGAGCAGCCTGGGAACGTGGATCATGTCGACCTCCTGCGTCGATCTGCATCAGCGGTGTTCTGACGCGTGCCGCCAGACTAGAGGCCGGCGGGAGAACGCGTATCCGGAATGTCCCGGAAGGCGGGGCCGCCGCGCGGGAAGCCCCCAAGAACCCGTCAGCAGGCCCCTCGGGCCGCGAAGTTCAGTTGGCCGGTGGCCCGGATCTGCCCGTGGCATGGATCGTCGAACCCCCGTCGAGCAGCCGCTCCACCGACGCCAGGAACGGCTTGATCGAGATCGGCTTGGCCATGTAGTCCGAAGCGCCGGCTTTGCGGATACGCGCTTCCTCGCCTTTGCCGACATAGGCGGTGATGGCGATGATCGGAACGGTCTTGAACTTCGAGCTGGTCCGCAGCCGTTTGATCAGGTCCACGCCCGACACGTTTGGCAGGTTGATGTCCATCGTGATCAGGTCGGGCGCGAAGTCCTTCGTCGCGTCCATTACCTGCGCGCCGTCGGTGACCATGCACACGTCGAATCCATTCGCCTCCAGCGTCGCGCTGAAGAACATGCGGTTGAGCAGGTCGTCCTCGACGACGAGAATGCGCTTTGCCACGACCATTCAACGCTCGAACATCAATCCGGTGCCAATGTATCCGGCGACAAAAGCGGCCTAGGCCACGGCGATCTTGAGCTCGCCGTCGCCTTCGTCGACCTTGACCGTGCTGCCGTCGGGGACCTCTCCGGCGAGCAGCTTCTCCGCCAGCGGGTCCTGCAGGTAGCGCTGCACGGCGCGCTTGAGCGGCCTGGCGCCGTAGACCGGGTCGTAGCCGACGCGGCCGAGCCAGCGGCGGGCGGCGTCGGTCAGGTCGAGCACGATCTTGCGGTCCTTGAGCAACTGCTGCACCCGCAGGACCTGGATATCGACGATCGGCGCCATGTGCTCCTGACCGAGGCGGTGGAACAGCACGATCTCGTCGAGCCGGTTGAGAAACTCGGGCCGGAAATGGGCGCGGACGACTTCCATCACCTGAGGCTCGACGTCCTCGACCTTCTGACCTTCGTCGAGGTTGGCGAGGTACTGGCTGCCGAGGTTGCTGGTGAGGATGATCAGGGTGTTGGAGAAGTTGACCACCCGGCCCTGGCCGTCGGTCAGGCGGCCGTCGTCGAGCACCTGGAGCAGCACATTGAAGACGTCCGAATGCGCCTTTTCGACCTCGTCGAACAGGACTACCTGATAGGGACGGCGGCGAACCGCTTCGGTTAGAACGCCGCCTTCCTCATACCCGACATAGCCCGGCGGTGCGCCGATCAGGCGCGCAACGGCGTGCTTTTCCATGAATTCGCTCATGTCGATGCGAACCATTGCGGTGTCGTCGTCGAACAGGAACTCAGCCAGCGCCTTGGTCAGTTCGGTCTTGCCGACCCCGGTGGGGCCGAGGAACAGGAAGCTGCCGAGCGGTCGGTTGGGGTCCTGCAGGCCGGCGCGGGCGCGGCGCACGGCCTTGGACACCGCCTCGACCGCCTGCGCCTGCCCGATCACGCGCTTGCCGATGGCCTCTTCCATCTTGAGCAGCTTCTCGCGCTCCCCCTGCAGCATCTTGTCGACCGGCACGCCGGTCCACTTGCTGACCACCGCGGCGATGTCGTCCTCGTTCACTTCCTCGCGCAGCAGTGCATTCTCGGCCTGGCCCTGGGCCTCGGCGAGCTGCTTCTCGAGCTCGGGAATGCGGCCGTAGGACAGCTCGCCGGCACGGCCGAGGTCGCCGATCCGCTGCGCCTGCTCGAGCTCGATGCGCGCCTGGTCGAGCTGCTCCTTGAGCTTGCCCTCGGCGGCAATCTTGTCGCGCTCGCCCTGCCAGCGAGTGGTCAGCTCGGCGGAGCGCTCCTCGAGCCCGGCCAGTTCCTCGCGCAAGGCAGCGAGGCGGTCCTTGCTCGCCTGGTCCTTTTCCTTGCCGAGCGCGGATTCCTCGATCTTGAGCTGGATGATCCGCCGGTCGAGCGTCTCGATCGCCTCTGGCTTGGACTCCACCTCCATGCGGATGCGGCTTGCCGCCTCGTCCATCAGGTCGATCGCCTTGTCGGGCAGGAAGCGGTCGGAGATGTAGCGGTTGGAGAGCGTGGCTGCGGCGACGATCGCACCGTCGGTGATCCGCACCCCGTGGTGCAGCTCATACTTTTCCTTCAGCCCGCGCAGGATCGAGATCGTATCCTCGACCGTGGGTTCGTCGACGAACACCGGCTGGAAGCGACGCTGCAGCGCGGCGTCCTTCTCGACGTACTTCTGGTACTCGTCGAGCGTGGTTGCGCCGATGCAGTGCAGTTCGCCGCGGGCGAGCGCGGGCTTGAGCAGGTTGCTGGCATCCATCGAGCCTTCGGACGCGCCGGCGCCGATTAACGTGTGCATCTCGTCGATGAACAGGATGATGTGTCCTTCGGCGCCCTTGACCTCGTCGAGCACGGCCTTCAGGCGTTCCTCGAACTCGCCGCGGTACTTGGCGCCCGCAATGAGCGAGCCCATGTCGAGGCTCATCAGGGCGCGGCCCTTGAGGCTGTCGGGCACGTCACCGTTGGCGATGCGCAGCGCAAGGCCTTCGACCACCGCGGTCTTGCCGGTCCCCGGCTCGCCGATCAGCACCGGGTTATTCTTGGTCCGCCGGGCGAGGATCTGGATCGTGCGCCGGATCTCCTCGTCGCGGCCGATGACCGGGTCGAGCTTGCCCGCCCTCGCCGCCTCGGTCAGGTCGCGGGCGTACTTCTTCATCGCGTCATAGCTTTCCTCCGCCGACGCGCTGTGCGCGGCGCGGCCCCCGGTCGCATCCTGAATGGCGGTCTCGAGCGCCTGGACATCGACGTTGGCGGCCTTGAGCGCCTGTCCGGCTGCAGTGGTCGTCGCCAGCGCCAGTGCCTGGACGATGCGCTGCACCGGCACGAAGCTGTCCCCGGCCTTCGTCGCGAGCTTTTCGGCCTGGTCGAGGGCGCGCACGGTATCGTTGTCGAGGCCCGGCGGCTGCTGCGCTCCGCCACCGGAAACGGCGGGAATCTTCGCCAGCGCCGCGTCGATCTCGTCCGCCGCGAGACCGGCGTTGCCGCCCGCGCGCTGGATGAGTTGCGAGGCCATGCCCTCGCTGTCTTCGAGGAGAGTCTTGAGCAAGTGCTCGGGCGTGATCCGCTGGTGGTTCATGCGGATCGCGACAGTCTGCGCCGACTGCAGGAAACCCTTCGCCCGATCGGTGAACTTCTCGAGATTCATCAGATGCCCCTCAGTCCTGTTGGCGCCTACATGGTGTTGCTCATGGGCCACACAAGGGCCGATTGCCTCACTAGCGCGGCGCACTGGGAAATCGCTAGGTGAATGCCCGTAGGCGTGCCATCCTTTCGCCGGGTCGCGGAGCCGGGGGGCCGCAGCGGATGGAACTACCCGTCGAGGAAGCGCCGCCGCTGGTCGCCGAGATCGAACTCACCCCCCAGCAAAGGCGCCGCGCGGTCACCGCCGCGATCCTCGGCAACGGCCTCGAATTCTACGACTTCATCACCTTCGCCTTCTTCGCGATCCAGATCGGGCACACGTTCTTTCCTTCGGAAAGCCCGTTCCTCAGCCTGATGGGTTCGCTGGCGACGTTCGGCGCGGGATTCATCACCCGCCCGCTGGGTGCGCACGTGCTCGGCGGCTACGCGGACACCCATGGCCGCAAGCCGGCGATGCTCATCTCGATGTCGATGATGGGCGCGGGCATCCTGCTGCTGGCGCTGACCCCCGGCTACGCCACCATCGGCTACGCCGCGCCGGTGATCGCGGTGACCGCGCGCCTGATCCAGGGCTTCGCGCTCGGCGGGGAGGTCGGCTCGGCGACGGTCTACATGATGGAAAGTTCCACCGCCGGGCGGCGCGGCTACACGATGAGCTGGCAGGGCGCGAGCCAGAACATCGCCGCTTCGATCGGCTCGCTTGTCGGCCTCGGCCTCAGCCTGGTGATGAGCGAGGCCGAGCTGTCGGCCTACGGCTGGCGCATCGCCCTGCTGCTGGGCGCGACGATCGTTCCGCTGGCCCTCTATGTTCGCAAGTCGCTGCCCGAGACGATCCATCATGCCGATACCGAAGTCGTCGAGCACGCCGGCTCGCTGCGCCCGTTCGTCCGGCCGATCCTGTGCGGGTTCCTGATCATCGCCGCCGGAACGATCAGCACGTACATCTTCCAGTACATGGCCACCTACGGGCAGAACACGCTCGGCCTTTCGGTCAGCGTCTCGCTCGGCGGCGAGCTGGCGAACAACGCGATCAGCGTCGTCGCGGTGCTGATCGGTGGTGCGCTGAGCGACAGGCGGGGCCGCAAGTTCGTGATGGTCGGACCGCAGATCCTGTTCATGGTGCTGATCGTGCCGTGCTTCCTCTGGCTCACGACCGAGCGCGACCTGGTGTCGTTCGTCGGCGCCAACCTGATCCTCTCGGCGGTCCAGGGCTTCATGTACGGCGCGGTCTATGCGGCGATCAGCGAAAGCCTGCCCAAGCACGTGCGCGCGCGGGTGTTCGCGCTGGTCTATTCGATTCCCGTGGCGGTGTTCGGCGGCACCACCCAGCTGGTTATCACCTGGCTGCTCGAAGTCACCGGCGAGCCGATGGCAGTGGCCTGGTACCTGACCGCAGTGTCGGTCGTCGGTCTCGGCGCGATGATCGCGATCCGCGAGAGCGCGCCCGTCCGCCGCGCGACGCGAGCGAGAGTATCGCTGCCGGCATGACGCCGATGGGCGAACCGGCGATTGCCATCGACGAACGGCAGACGAGCGGCTTCCCTCGCCGATAGGCCGTGCTATCCCTCCGGAATGAAGCCATTCCGCCACCTGCTCGCCGCCGCCCTCCCCTTCGCCGTCCTCGCCGCCGCGCCGCTGCAGGCGCAGCAGGCCGAACCCGCCCCGCTGTCCTCGCTCGTCGAGCAGGTGCAGATCCCCTACGACACCTTCACCCTGCCCAACGGACTGACCACGCTGGTCCACACCGACCGCAAGGCGCCGATCGTCGGGGTGACGATCTACTATCGGGTCGGCTCGAAGAACGAACCGCGCGGCCGCACCGGCTTCGCGCACCTGTTCGAGCATCTGATGTTCGGCGGCAGCGAGAACGTCGAGAACTTCGACATCCCGCTCGAGGGCGCCGGCTCGACCAGCACCAACGGTTCGACCTGGTACGACCGCACCAACTACGTCGAGACCGTACCCACCGGCGCGCTCGACCTCGCGCTGTTCATGGAAAGCGACCGCATGGGCCACCTGCTCGGCGCGGTCACCCAGGACAAGCTCGATAAGCAGCGCGGCGTGGTCCAGAACGAGAAGCGCCAGGGCGACAACCAGCCTTACGGCCTCGTCGAATACAAGATCGGCGACGCGCTGTTCCCGGTCGGCCACCCCTACCGCCACTCGACGATCGGCTCGATGGCCGACCTCGACGCCGCCAGCATCACCGACGTGCGCAAGTGGTTCACCGATCACTACGCGCCCAACAACGTGGTGCTGGTGCTCGCCGGCGATATCGATGCCGCCGCCGCCCGGCCGATCGTCGAACGCTGGTTCGGCGAGATCCCGCGTGGCCCCGGGATCCAGCCGGTCGCCGCAACGCCCGTCGCGCTCGCCGCCCCGGTGCGCGAGGAGATGGCCGACCAGGTGCCGGTGACGCGGATCCAGCGCACCTGGGCCGGCCCGGCGTGGACCGACCCCGACGCGGTGCCGCTGGCGATCGGGCTGCACGTGCTCGGCGGGCTCGCCAGCTCGCGGCTCGACAACGCGCTGGTGCGCGGCGACCAGCTGGCGGTCAGCGTGACCGCCGGCGACCAGCAGTTCGAGCAGCTCAGCTTCCTGCAGGCCTCGATGGACGTGAAGCCCGGGATCGAACCGGCCGCGGCCGAGCGCCGCTTCGACGAAGTGATCGCCGACCTCGTCGCCAAGGGCCCGACCGCCGACGAGCTGCAGCGCGCCGCGACGCAGATCATTTCCGGCCAGATCGGCGCGCTCGAGCAGGTCGGCGGCTTCTCCGGCAAGGGCGCGACGCTCGCCGAAGGGCTGCTCTATGCGGGCGATCCGGACAACTACAAGAAGCAGCTCGAACAGATGGCGGCGCTGACCCCGGCGCAAGTCCAGGCGGCGCTGCAGCGCTGGCTGAGCCGTCCGGCATATACGCTCACCGTGGTTCCCGGCGAGCGCACCGAGGACGGCGCGCTGCTGGGCGGCTGGGGCGACGAAGGCACGGTCGCCCCGCCCGAGCCCGACACCAAGGCGCCCCCGCCCCCGCTCGCGACCGGCCCCAAGCGCGGCTTTCCGCCGGTCGCCCCGGTCGGCGCGCTGACCTTCCCGCAAGTCGAGCACGGCCGCCTCGACAACGGCATCCCGGTCACCCTCGCGCGCCGTACATCCATTCCCAAGGTGTCTCTGACGCTCAGCTTCGATGCCGGCGACGCGGCCGACGGCGCCGCCCGGGCGGGCAGCCAGTCGCTGATGATGGGGCTGCTCAAGGAAGGCACGACGACGCGCAGCGCCGAGGAGATCGCCATCGCGCAGGAGCGGCTCGGGGCCACCATCGCGACCGGGACGACGACCGACACCAGCACGATCTCGATGACCGCGCTCGTCGCCAACCTGCGGCCCTCGCTCGAGCTGATGGCCGACATCGTCCACAACCCGGCGTTCGCGCCGGGCGAGGTGGCGCGGGTCAAGGACCAGCGGCTGGCCGAGATCGCGCAGGAGCAGGCCGACCCGAACGGGCTCGCCTATCGCGCGCTGGGCGGGGCGATCTACGGCACCGATCACCCCTACGGCTCGGTCGGGGGCACCGGCAAGGCCTCGGTGATCGAGGCGCTGAGCCCGGAAGACCTGGCGCGCGAACACGGCAAGTGGCTGCGGCCCGATCTCGCCGCCATCACCGTGGTCGGCGACGTGACCATGGCCGAGCTGCTGCCGGCGCTGAATGCGGCGTTCGGCGCGGGCGGCGTGCCCGCCGGCGCTCCGCCGCAGAAGAAACTCGCCGTCGCCACGCCGCCTGCGGCACGCCGGCTGATCGTGATCGACCGGCCGAATTCACCGCAGTCGGTGCTGCTGCTCGCGCGCGTGCTGCCGCTCACCGGCACCCGCCAGGGCATGGAAGCGCTCGACCTCGCCAACGAGGTCATCGGCAGCGGCTTCCTCTCGCGGCTCAATACCGACCTGCGCGAGGACAAGGGCTGGACCTACGGCATCCGCTCCACGCTGCGCACCGTCACCGGCCCGCGCGCGGTGACCGTGTTCACGCCGGTGCAGTCCGACCGCACGGCGGACTCGATCCGCCTGATCCTCGCCGACATGACCGAGTTCGCCTCCGGCGCGAAGGGCGTCGACGCCACCGAGCTCCAGCGGGTGACCGAAGGCAACATCCGCGGCCTGCCCAACCGCTTCCAGACCAACAGCCAGGTGCTCGGCGCGCTGCTGGCGAACCGGCAGTTCGGCCGGCCCGACAACTACCAGGCCCTGCTGCCGACGATCTACCGCGAGATCGATGCCGCGCAGATCGACGCCATGGCCAGGCAGTACCTCTCGCCCGACAACCTGGCGATCATCGTCGTCGGCGACCGCAAGCAGATCGACGAGCAGCTCAAGACGCTGAACCTGCCGATCGAGTATCTCAGCGCGGAAGACCTGTAAGGTTCTTCCGCTCCGCTGCGTCTTGCCGGGGCCTGCGGCGATCGTGGCCGCAGGCGCGGTGGGCTAGCCTACCATCGCCCGCGCAGGGCTTGGTACGCCGCTGCCGCGACGGTATTCGCAAGGTTCAGCGAGCGGATCTTGTCCGACCGCATCGGCAGATGGAACTGGCGGCCCGGATGCGCGCGCCAGATAGCCTCGGGGATGCCTTTCGTCTCCTGGCCGAAGACCAGGATGGCATCCTCCGGATAGTCGGCGGCGTAGAACGAAGTCGAGCCGTGCTCCTCGAACAGGAACAGCTGGTCGGCACGCGGCCGCCGTTCCGCCACGAATGCGTCCCAGCTGGCGTATTCGGCCAGCCGCACGTGGGGCCAGTAATCCAGACCGGAGCGCTTGACCCGCGCATCCGAAAGCACGAACCCGAGCGGGCGGATCAGCACCAGTTCCGCATCCAGCGCCACGCACGTGCGGCCGACCGCGCCGGTATTGCCGGGGATCTCGGGTTGGACGAGGACGATGCTCAGCGGCACCGCGAGGTTACCCCAGCTTCGCCCGCAGCACTTCGTTGACCATCTGGGGATTGGCCTTGCCCTGCATGGCCTTCATCGTCTGACCGACGAAGAACCCGAACAGCGCTTCCTTGCCCGCCCTGTACTGCTCGACCTTGTCGGCATTGGCGGCGAGGATCTGGTCGACCGCGGCTTCGATGGCGCCGCTGTCGCTTTCCTGCTTGAGGCCCTCGCGCTCGACGATCGCGGCGGCGCCGTCGCCGGTCTCGAGCATCCTTTCGAGCACCTGCTTGGCGATCGAGCCGGAAATCGTGCCCTTGCCGATCAGCGCCAGCAGCTCGGCCGCCTGCGCGTGGCCGACCGGGCTGTCGGCCAGCTCGTGCCCGGCCTTGTTGAGCGCACCGAAGAACTCGGAGATCAGCCAGTTGGCCGCCTGCTTGGCGACTTCGGCCTCGGACTTGCCCTGCGCGGTGGCGGTTTCGGCGAGCAGCGCCTCGAACCAGCGCGCGGTGTCGACTTCGGCGGTCAACACCGCGGCGTTGTAGTCGCTCAGGCCGAGCGTCTCGATGTAGCGCCGCCGCTTGGCGTCGGGCAGCTCGGGGAGGCTGGCACGGCACTCGGCGAGGAAGCCATCATCGAGCTCGAGCGGCAGGAGGTCGGGATCGGGGAAGTAGCGATAGTCGTGCGCGTCTTCCTTGCTGCGCATGGAGCGGGTGGTGCCGGTGCTCGGGTCGAACAGGCGGGTCTCCTGCACGATCGTCCCACCGTCCTCCAGCACCTCGACCTGGCGGCGCGCCTCGTGTTCGATCGTCTGCATCACGAATCGCACCGAGTTGACGTTCTTGGTCTCGGTCCGGGTGCCGAGCGGCTCGCCCGGCTTGCGCACGCTGACGTTGACGTCGGCGCGCATCGAGCCTTCTTCCATGTTGCCGTCGCAGCTGCCGACATAGCGCAGAATCGAGCGCAGCTTGCGCACATAGGCTCCCGCCTCGGCCGGCGAGCGCATGTCGGGTCGGCTGACGATTTCCATCAACGCCACGCCCGAGCGGTTCAGGTCGACGTAGCTCATCGTCGGGTGCTGGTCGTGCATCAGCTTGCCCGCGTCCTGCTCGACGTGGATGCGCTCGATGCCGATCACCTTGTCCTCGGCGATGCCGGCTTTCTCGTCGGCCTCGATGTGCAACGAGCCCTCGCCCACCAGCGGGTGGTAGAGCTGGCTGATCTGGTAGCCCTGCGGCAGGTCGGCGTAGAAGTAGTTCTTGCGGTCGAACCGGCTCCAGGCGTTGATCTGTGCCTCGATCGCCATGCCCGTGCGCACCGCCTGGCGGATGCATTCGCGGTTGGGCACCGGCAGCATGCCCGGCATCGCCGCGTCGACCAGGCTGACTTGCGCGTTGGGCTCGGCCCCGAACGCAGTCGCCGCGCCGGAGAACAGCTTGGCCTTGCTGGTGACCTGGGCGTGGACCTCCAGCCCGACGACGACTTCCCAGTCGCCGGTTGCGCCGTGGATGCGATAAGTGGATTCAGTCATGACTCTGCCGATATAGGCGCTCGCGCCAAGAGAAAAGCGTTCAGATTGCGGGCACCGGCGGCCCGCCGCTCGGCGGTGCGAAGCGGCGGGTCCATTGCCGCGCAGGCTCCTCGATGTAGCGCCACGCGAGCCACGCCGTCGCCAGCACCAGCGCGGCCAGGCCGAGCGTGATCAGCGTGGCGATCAGCGGCGGCGGAGCGACGCTTTCGAGGCCGAAGGTATGCCTGCCGGGCTGGATCCAGTCGGCATGGCCGGTCGCTGCGAACAGGCGCGGCAGAAAGCGGTTCGGCAGGATGATGAAGAACAGGTGCACCATGTAGAGCGCGAACGACAGCTGGCCGAGCCAGACCAGGGGCCGCCACTGCAGCGCGCGGCTGACGAGCCCCCGGTCGCGCGCGAAGACCAGCACCATCGCCGCGAACAGGACGTCGAATCCGATCAGCCATGCATTGGTCTTGCCGGGCAGCGCCAGGATCCACACCAGCGCCACGAGCAGCGCGCCCTCGGCGAGGCTCATCGCCGCCACCCCGGGATCGAACTGCCGCCAGCGCAGGTGGAGCCAGTAGCACGCGACGCCGACCGGAAAGGCGAGCAGCCCGCGCTGGAGGAGACGGCCGAAGCCTTCCACGTTGAAGCCGCTGTAGAGCGCCCACGCCGAAGCTCCGGCCAACGCCACCGCGATGGCCAGTGCCCAGCGCCCGCGCCCGAACAGCCCGGCGGCAAGAACGTAGAGCACCAGCTCGACCGCCACGGCCCAGCTGACGGGCGCGTAGAAGTCGCCGGTCGTGGTCCGGAAGGCATCGAGCAGGAACACCGCACGCGGCAGCACGGACCATGAGTGGACCTCGTGCAGCACCGGGCGGAAGACGAGCAGCTCGAGCACCACGAACAGCGCGACCGTGACGATGTGCAGCGGATAGACCCGCCCCAGCCGGATCAGCAGGAAGCGCCCGCGCGGATAGCCCTGCGCCAGCCGCGCGCCGTAGCTCGCAGTGATGACGAACCCCGACAGGACGAAGAAGAACTCGACCAGCATCCAGCCGGAACGGAACGGCGTCAGCCCGGCGATCCAGCCGAAATCGCCCATGTGGAAGACCATGATCGCCACCGCCACGAGCCCGCGCAGCGAATCGAGCGCGATGAAGCGGCCCGGCGCGGTCGGACGCGCGGCGGGAGGGCTCGCTACCACCACTTCTCCGGCATCGCGCTGAACTGCGCGCGCTGCTCGATGGCGAGGCCGGCGTCGAGCACGCCTTGCTCGTCGAACGGCTTGCCGATCACCTGCAACCCGAGCGGCAGCCCCGCCGAGTTGAGCCCGGCCGGCACGCTCATTGCCGGCAGTCCGGCAAGGCTGGCGGGGACCGAGAACACGTCGTTCAAATACATCGCCAGCGGATCGTCGAGCTTGTCGCCCAATGCGAAGGCGGCGTTGGGCGTGGTCGGCGCGAGGATCACGTCGCACTGCGCCCAAGCCTTCTCGAAATCGCGCGCGATCAGGGTGCGGACCTTCTGCGCCTGGGTGTAATAAGCGTCGTAGAATCCGGCCGAGAGCACGTAGGTGCCGATCAGGATGCGGCGCTTGACCTCGTCGCCGAAGCCGGCGGCGCGGGTGGCGGCGTACATGTCCTGCAGGTTGGCGCCCTGCGGCAGCTCGCGCAGGCCGTAGCGCACGCCGTCGTAGCGGGCGAGGTTGGAGGACGCCTCGGCCGGAGCGATGATGTAATAGGCGGGCAGCGCGTACCTGGTGTGCGGCAAGCTGATGTCGACGACTTCGGCGCCCGCATCCTTCAACCAGGCGATGCCCTCGTCCCAGGATTTGAGGATTTCCTCGTCGGTCCCGTCCATCCGGTATTCGCGCGGGATGCCGACGCGCTTGCCCTTGAGGTTGGCGTCGAGCGACGTGCTCCATTCGGGCACCGGCAGGTCGAGGCTGGTCGAATCCTTCGGATCGAACCCGGCCATCGCCTCGAGCATGATCGCGCAGTCGGTCACGTCGCGCGCCATCGAGCCGGCCTGGTCGAGCGAGCTGGCGAAGGCGACGATGCCCCAGCGGCTGCAGCGCCCGTAGGTGGGCTTGATGCCCGAGATGCCGGTCAGCGCCGCGGGCTGGCGGATCGAGCCGCCGGTGTCGGTGCCGGTCGCCGCCGGCGCGAGGCGGGCGGAGACCGCCGCGCTGCTGCCGCCGGAAGAGCCGCCGGGCGCCAGGTCGGCATTGCCGCCCCGGCCGCGCCACGGACTGATCACGTTGCCGAAGTGGCTCGTCTCGTTCGACGAGCCCATCGCGAACTGGTCCATGTTGAGCTTGCCCAGCATCCCTGCGCCGGCGTCCCACAGCTTCTGCGAGACGGTGCTCTCGTACTCGGGCTTGAACCCTTCGAGGATATGGCTTGCCGCCGTGGTCTGCACGCCCCTGGTGGCGAACAGGTCCTTCATCCCGATCGGGACGCCGGCCATCTTGCCGAGCGGCTTGCCGGCCGCGCGGTCGGCGTCGATCCTGTCGGCCGCGGCGAGCGCGTGCTCGGGCGTGGCGACGATGAAGGCGTTGAGCGCGGCGGCGGCGGCGACGTTGGCATTGAACCCCTCGGCCACCTCGCGCGCGGTGAAGTCGCCCGCGGCCACCCCGTCGCGGATCGCCTTGACGCCCAGATTGGTGAGGTCGGTCAAGCGCGTCGTCCTTCGACAAGCTCGGGACGAGCGGTGTGGGGGAGGAGGGCAAAGGTGCCGCGAACCGGATTCAAAATTGAACCCGCTCGTGCTGAGCTTGTCGAAGCACCCATCACTCGATCACCTTGGGCACGCCGTAGAACCCGTGCTCGGCCGCCGGCGCATTCGCCAGCACCTTGTCGCGCACGCCGCCGCCCGTCAGCGGATCGGCGTCGACCACGTCATCACGCAGGCGCAGCTGCTGCGGGATCACCGCGGTCATCGGTTCGACGCCGGTGACGTCCACCTCGCCGAGCTGCTCGACCCAGGCGAGGATACCATTGAGTTCGGGCACCATCCGGTCGAGGTCGGCCTCGGCCGTCCGGATGCGCGCCAGCGCGGCGATCTTCGCCACGGTTTCACGGGTGACAGACATGGCGGCGGCGTTAGCGGGGCGCCCTGCTGCCTTCAAGCTAATCGAGCGGCTGCCCCACCGGTTTGCCGTCGACGAAGATGTAGCGCTTCGTCAGCTCGCGAATCTCGACCGAGCTGTCATGGTCGAACTTCCCCGGCACCTCGTAGCGAACGTTGCCCACTGCGGGCGCGGCATCCGGGAGCCATACCCGCTCGTAGGTTCCACGGCTGACCAAGGCGACGTCGCGCCGACCGTCCCGTTCGGCGCCAAGATCGAGCGCGACGCAAAACTCGGTGCAGGTCGACGGATTGAGGCGCAGGTAGTCGATAACCAGTTTGCGCAGCGCCGGATCGTCCGGCTGAATCCGAACATCGATCTCCGCGACCGACCGGTAGCCGCGATCGCCGGGATAGGCGAACGGTCGCCGGGCCTGCTTCATCGCCAGACCAGCCAGCTCGGCAATCTTTGGATCGGCGTTTCGCGCCAGCCGCGCAAGCGCCTTGCTTCCCGCCTCGCCGAAGTCCCAGCGCAGCGCGGCGAAGTCGAACCTGTCGGTCGAGACCTTGCCGCTCTCGAGCCGCGCGACCTGGTTGCGGGTCGAGATTGCGGCGAAATCGAGGATCGGCAAGGCAAGGAACAGCGCCAGCACGCAGACGCCGAGCGCGAGGTTGAAGTTTGCGCCGCGTACCTCGCGCGCCCAGCCGGTCTTGCGCCCGCGCGCCAGCGCGACCCAGTAGCCGAGCCCCCAGGCGCAGGCGACGACGATCGCAACGAGGCCCCACAGCCGCTCGGGCGCGAGGCCGTACTGATTGAGCCTGAGGCCCATCGAGACCGCGGCGAATATTGCGAGCGGGAGGATCACCATCGCCAGCACCAGCGCGGCGGTCCGCATCACGCGGTTGCGGCTCATCGCTTCGTCGTCCTGGCGCACGATCGCGCTGGCGAGGACGAACGCGCCCGCCGCGCAGGCGAGCAGCAGGGGCGTGGCGCTGCGCGTCGCTTCCCACAGCACCTGCGGGCCCGAGACCGCGGTTGCGAGCAGGAATACCACCAGTCCCACGGCCAGCGGCACGGCCAGCAGCGAAGCGACCAGCAGCACGACCGTCTGCATCGTCGCCAGCACCTTGAGCTGGTTGCGGATCGTGCCGAGCGCCGCGCCCGCGGCCAGGCCGGAGAAGGTCCAGGCGAACCAGCCCTCGTTCATCAGGTCGTGCAGGAATTCGATCCTGAGCAGGCGGAACAGCTCGGAAAGAAACGCCAGCACGACCCACGACAGCCCGGTGAAGGCAAGCGCCCCCGCGGCGCTGATCGCGTCGGTCCAGATGTGGTGGAAGGTATCGGCGTAGGCCGTGCGCAGGCGCCGCCGGTGAAAGCCGGCCTGGAACAGCGGCAGGGCCAGCGCGGTGGCGACGACGCCCGCGGCGAAGCCGTATTGCTCGTCGGGAAGGCGCTCGCCGTACTGCACCGCGCGCCAGGCGAGCCCGGCCATGACGAGGCCGACGATGGCGGCGAAGATTGCCGGCTCCTGCCACCGGCGCTCGTCGAGCGTGAACGCGGCGGCAATCGCGCCGAAGAACAGGAACGCCGCGATGGCGACCTGCCACGGCACGTCGTCGTGCTCATGCGTGACGAGATGGATGAGCAGGCCGGCAAGGCCGAGCAGGCCGGCCAGCAGCCAGGGCCGCAGCGGCCAGTCGTTCACGCCGGCGCTATCGCCGGCCTCGGCCTGGTCTTGCCCCGTCTCGCTCATCCCGGCCTCCCCCGTGGTCAACGGGCGCCAGAATGCCGCAAGGCGCGCGGCATTGCATGAGCAAAAGGTGAGGCTTCGCTGAAAGCCTTACTGGGCGGCTTGCGGCGCCGCCGTGGGTGCCGGAGCCGGCGCCGCGCCGCCCTGGGCGCCGGGCGCCGCCTGCTGCTGCTGCATCATCATCTGCTGCATCCGCTGGAAGCGCTGCTCGGCCTCGGCCATCGGCATGAAATCGACCAGCTCGATCTCGAAGGTGAGGTCGGCGTTCGGCGGAATCGGCGAGCCCGGCGGCGGCGTGGCGCCGTAGGCCATCGAGGCCGGGATCCGGGCGACATACTTGCCGCCCTTCTGCATCTTCACCAGCGCGTCGCGGAAGCCGGGCAGCATGTTCTCGAGCGGCAGCGGCGTGCCCTCGGGCAGCACGCCGGCGACCGGCAGGTTCAGGGGCTGCGACTTGTCGAACACCGTGCCGTCCTCGAGCTTGCCGGTGTAGTGCACGAACACCACGTCGGTCGGCTTGGGATGCTCGCCCGAACCCGCGGCAACGGTGTCGACGCTCACCCGCGGGACCGTGAGGTAAGCATAGGCCGCGGACAGGGTGACGCCGATGGCGATGCCCAGGATCAGCATCAGCAGCGAGCCCCTGGAGATCGGCTTCAGGGGGACGCGGGTAACTTCGGCCATGGCTGTGTCCTGGAAATGCAAAGGGCGCGGGAGATGTCCCCGCGCCCCTTTGGCTTATCGGTCGGTTGCTTACAAGCGCGGCTTACTTGGCGCCGTCGCGCTCGGCCCGCTTGCGCTCGAGCTTGCGCGCGCGGCGCACGGCCGCGGCCTTTTCGCGGGCGCGCTTCTCGCTCGGCTTCTCGTAATGGCGGCGCAGCTTCATCTCGCGATACACGCCTTCGCGCTGCAGCTTCTTCTTGAGCGCGCGCAGGGCCTGCTCGACGTTGTTATCGCGAACCATGATCTGCATAAACTAAAGCTACCTCTTTCAAACCGAACCGGGAGAGCCCGCGTGATCGGCGCGGGATGCACCTTCTGAAGCAAATGAAATGCATGCCGAATCCCCAAGGGACCGACCGGAACGGCGGGCGCATAAGTGAAACCGACGGCAAACGCAAGTTTGGGGCGAGCATTTGCGGACGAAGGGTGAGAGAGCTAAGGCCGCGCGCATGGATGCTCCCTCCCAGCTTGCCGCATCGTCCTACGTCGCATTCGGCGGCGCGACCGGCGCGGTGCTGCGCTACCAGGTCGGCCGCGCGATGACCCACTGGCTCGGGCCCAACGTCGTCACCGCCTTCCCCTGGGCGACGCTGACGGTCAACATCGCCGGCAGCCTCGCGATGGGCCTGCTGGCCGGATTCCTTGCCCGCCATGGCCACGGCGGCGAGCACTGGCGGCTGCTGGTCGGTGTCGGGGTGCTCGGCGGTTTCACCACCTTTTCCGCCTTCAGCCTCGAGCTGATGCTGCTGATCCAGCGCGGTCAGTCGGCGCAGGCGCTGACTTACGCGCTCGTTTCGGTCCTGGCCGGCGTGATCGCGCTCTATCTCGGGCTTATCGCCATGCGGGTCGTCGGGTGAGCGAGCCGGGCACCCCCCAGGAGGTCCGCCAGTTCACCGTCGCGCCCGACGACGACGGCGTCCGGCTCGACCGGTGGTTCAAGCGTCACTTGCCGCAAGTCGGCTTCGCCACCGTCTCGCGCTGGGCGCGCACCGGCCAGGTGCGGGTCGACGGCAAGCGCGCCAAGCCCGAGGACCGCCTCGCCACTGGCCAGGTGGTGCGTGTCCCGCCGGGCGGCGACCTGCCGAAAGCGCCCGTCAAGCGGCGCGACCTCACCCCTGACCAGCTTGCCCAGGCCGAGGCGATGCTGATCCGCAAGACCGATGCGGCGCTGGTCCTGAACAAGCCGCCCGGCCTCGCCACCCAGGGGGGCACCGGGACGTTCAATCACGTCGACGGGCTGCTCGATGCCTATGTCGAGGGCGAGGCCCCACGCCCGCGCCTCGTCCACCGGCTCGACAAGGACACCTCGGGTGTCCTGCTCGTCGCGCGCACGCCGGGCAGCGCGGCGTTCTTTTCGAAGCGCTTCTCGGGCCGCTCGGCAAAGAAGATCTACTGGGCGCTCGTCGTCGGCGTGCCCGAAGTGGCCGAGGGCACGATCGACGCGCCGCTGGCCAAGCAGCCGGGCACCGGCGGCGAGAAGATGCACGTCGACACCGAGAACGGCCAGCCGGCCAGGACCCGCTACCGCGTGGTCGACCGCGCCGGCAACCGCGCCGCGTGGGTCGAGCTCTCGCCGCTGACCGGGCGCACGCACCAGTTGCGCGTGCACATGGCGGCGATCGGGCACCCGATCGTCGGCGACGGCAAGTACGGCGGGCAGGACGCGTTCCTGACCGGCTCGATCAGCCGCAAGATGCACCTGCACGCACGCCGGCTGGTGATCGATGCGCCCAAGGATGCCGAGGGGGGCGGCGGCACGCTCGACGTAACCGCCGAGCTGCCCGAGCACTTCGCGGCTTCGATGGAACAGCTCGGCTTCGACCCTGGCGCAAGCGACGCCGCGCCCGAGCAGGGCCCGCCGCCGCCCTCGCGCGCGGTCAAGAAGCAGGCGGCCAAGGCTCACGCCAAGGAATATCGCCGCGGGAGACGCGGCGAGCGGCGCAGCCGCGGCGCAGCACCGGCGAAGAAGGGCAAGAAGTGACTCGCCTGGCCGTGTTCGACTGCGACGGCACGCTCGTCGACGGGCAGGCTGCGGTGTGCGGTGCGATGACCGCGGCGTTCGCCGAGCACGGTCTCGTCGCTCCGCCCAGCCATGCGATCCGCCGGATCGTCGGGCTGAACCTGCCGGTGGCGATGCGCCATCTCGCGCCCGACCAGGCACCGGAAATCCACGAGCAGCTGGTCGCCGCGTACAAACAGGCGTTCTTTCGCGCCCGGACCGAAGGCCGCGTTGTCGAACCGCTGTTCGACGGCATCCGCGAACTGCTCGGCGCGCTGCACGCGGGCGGCTGGCAGCTCGGTGTCGCCACCGGCAAGTCCGACCGCGGCCTGACGGGCTGCCTGACCGGCCACGCGATCATCGACCTGTTCGTCACCCTGCAGACCGCCGACCGCCATCCTTCGAAACCGCATCCCTCGATGCTCGAGGCGGCGATGGCGGAAGCCGGGCGGCGGCCGGGCGAAACGGCGATGATCGGCGACACCGCCTACGACATCGAGATGGCGCGCGCAGCGGGCTGCCGCGCGCTCGGCGTCGCCTGGGGTTATCACGCGCCCGAGGAGTTGATCGCCGCGGGCGCCGAGGCTGTGGCCGGCACGGCGGAGGAACTGGAGGAACTGCTCGATGGCTGACCCGGCGAGCGACGAAGCGGCGCGCAATCGCTGGATGGTGATCAACGCGGTGCGGATCGGCGGGGTGGTGATGGTCATCGTCGCAATCCTGATCCTGCGCGGCGTGGTGCCCCAGCCCGCCTGGGCGGGCTACGTGATCCTCGCCGTGGGCATCGTCGACGTGTTCCTGGTGCCCACCCTGCTGGCGCGCAAATGGCGGACCCCGCCGCGGTGAAGCGTTTCTGGACAACCGTCGGCGTCGAGCCGGCGGGCGGCGGCTGGCGCATCACGCTCGACGGCAAGCCGATCCGGACCCGGGGCGGACAGGCGCAAGTGCTGCCGAACCGCGCGCTGGCGGACGCGATGGCCGAGGAATGGAGCCGCCAGGGCGAGACAGTCGCGCCCGACGGCTTCGTCTTTCGCGACCTCGCCGACTACGCCACCGATCATGTCCGGCCCGACCGCGCCGGGGCGATCGCCAAGCTGCTGCGCTACGCCGAAACGGACACGCTGTGCTATCGCGCCGATCCCGACGAGCCGCTCTACCGCCGCCAGCGCGCGCTGTGGGATCCGCTGCTGGCCGACCTCGAAGCGCGTCACGGCGTGCGGCTGGAGCCGGTTTCGGGCATCGTTCACCGGCCGCAGCCGGAGGCCGTGATGGCGCGCCTGCGCGGTCTGCTCGAGGCGCAGAGCGACTTTGTCCTCGCCGCGCTCCACACGCTCGCCCCGCTCGCCGCGTCGCTGACCATAGCGCTTGCGGCACTCGGACCCGGCGCCGATCCGGCCGCACTGTTCGCCGCCGCCAATTGCGAGGAGGACTGGCAGGCCGAGCTGTGGGGCTGGGACCTGCAGGCCGAGCGCGACCGGGCGGTCAGGCTGGCGGCGTTCGAGGCGGCGACGCGGTTCGCGCAGCTGGCCGGGAATTAGGTTTCAGGCGCCCTTCGCGCCGAGCTCCGCCCTCGTCGCCAGCGACTCATCATGCGCTCGAGACCATTAACGCTGTGGGAGCCATCGACCAGCAGGATGCGGCGCTTCGGCCCGTTCAGCCGACCCATTCCGCAACCTGCCCGGCGACGTCGTTCGCTGCCTGGTTGAGCGCCGGGCCGACCGCGGCCGCCTCGGCCGCCACCCCGGGCACGCGGCTCTCGAAGCGGCGCGTCTGCACCCGGCCGTCGGCACCCTGCAGCACCCCGTCGAAGCGCACCACCACGCTGCCGGTGGCGACGTCGTAGCCCATGTCGAGCAGCTGCCCGGAAAGCTTGGTCGCCGCCGAATAGCCGAGGTCGCCTTCGCCGACGACGAGGCGCGTTCCCCGGGCGCGGATCGTCTCGCCGAGCAGCTGCTGGAACAGCCGCGCCGGCTTTTCCACCCACACCGCGTCCTTGATGTAGGCGAGCGTGGAATCGGTCATCTGCACCGGCACGCGGGTGACGTTGAGGCGCTGCTGCGCGTTCGGCTCGATCACCGCCAGCGCCGAGGCGGCATTGCCGCTGGTAGCGGCGCCGGCCGGCGCGGCGCGCGCGGGGGTCAGGGTCAGCAGCTGCTCCGGCGTCTTGCCGCCGAGGCTGAGGCAGCCGGCAAGCGGCACGGCCAGCAGGAGGGGAAGCAGCGCCCGGTTCAGCATTCGATGCACTCCCTTCGCTCTCACGGCTTGTAGTCGGGCAGCTTCTGCCCGCCGACCAGCGCGCCGGCCCCGTCGGACTCGAGTTTTTCGGTGATCGCGCGCAGCGCTTCGCTCGTCCGGCGCAGGTCCTGCAGCGTCGCGTTGGCGGTCGGCAAAGTGGTGGTCGCCAGCTCGCGCGCCGCCGGACGCGTATCGTTGAGCGTGCCCTCGAGCGCAGCGGCCGCCTGCCGCGCGGATTGCAGCGTGGTGCGCATTTCTGCCGCCAGGCTGGTCCCTTCCTGGTTGAGCAGGGTGTCGGTCGACTTGAGCGTCGATTCGAACGCATCGAGCGTTTCGGTCGACTGCGCCAGCGTGCGCTGCAGCTCCTGCAGGGTCCGGCGAATCTCCGGCGACATGTCGGCGAATTCGGCGCTCATCTTGTCGGTGTTCTTGAGGATGCCGCTGATCGAGGCCTGGTTCTCGTCGGACAGCAGCCGGGTCAGCCGGTCGGTCAGCGTCGCCAGCCGTTCGAGCAGCAGCGGCGCGCTGGCGAGGATCTCGCCGAGCCCGCCGGGCTCGGCCGGGATCACCGGCACGCCTTCGGGTCCCGGCTCGGTGATCGGCGGGGCGCCGCGTACCGCGCCGCCGAGCGAGATGGTCGAAACGCCGGTGAAGCTGGCTGAAATCGACGCCGTGGTGCCCTGCAGGATCGGAATGTCGTCGTTGAGCGACACGCGCACGCGCACGAAGCCCGGATCCTTGTCCCACAGCTCGATCTCGCTCACCTGCCCGGCGGGGACGCCCTGGAAGGTCACCTCGGAGCCCTTGGCGAGGCCGCCGACCGACTGCTCGAAGAAGATGTCGTAGTCCTGCCGGTTGGCATTGCCGAGCTGGGCCAGCCAGACGATGAACGCGGCCAGCAGGGCGAGCAGCACGAGCGAGATCGCCCCCACCCACACATAGTTCGCCCGTGTTTCCATCGGCTTGCCCTATGCCTTTCCGCCGGCGGTGTTGTCCACGGATTTCCCGCGCTTCCCGCCGGCCTGCGAAGTCGCCCGCGCGGCGCGGCTGCGCGGGCCGTTGAAGTATTCCTGGATCCACGGATGATCGGTCTTGAGCAGCTCGGGGATCGTCCCGACCGCGATCACCTGCCCGTCCGCCAGCACCGCCACCCGGTCGCAGATGGCGTAGAGCGTATCGAGGTCGTGGGTGATGAGAAACACCGTCAGCCCGAGGATATTGGTCAGCTCGCGCGTCAGGCTGTCGAAGTTCGCCGCGCCGATCGGATCGAGCCCGGCGGTCGGCTCGTCGAGGAACAACAGCTCGGGGTCGAGCGCCAGCGCCCGCGCCAGCCCGGCACGCTTGCGCATGCCGCCCGAGAGCTCGGACGGATACTTGCTCGCCGCATCCTCGGGCAGGCCGCTCATGACCACCTTGTAGCGGGCGATCTCGTGCCGCAGCTCGGCGCCGAGCTCGGGGTAGAACTGCTTGAGCGGGACCTCGACGTTCTCCGCCACGGTGAGCGTCGAGAACAGCGCGCCGCCCTGGAACAGCACGCCCCAGCGGCTGCGGACGCTGCTCTCCTCGCCGGCCTCGGCGCCGATGGTGTTCTTGCCGAACACCTCGATCGTCCCCTCGTCGGGGATCTGCAGGCCGATGATCGAGCGCATCAGCACCGACTTGCCGGTGCCCGAGCCGCCGACCACTCCGAGGATCTCGCCGCGGCGGACCTTGAGCGACAGGTGCTCATGGATCACCTGCTCGCCGAAGCTGTTCCTCAGCCCCTCGATGACGATCGGATACTCGCCGTGGAAATGCTCGACCACGTCGTCGCGCGCTTCCTCGAGCACTTCCTCGCGCAGTTCGTCGTCCTCGCCGCTCATCCCCAGCCGACCTCGGTGAAGAACACCGCGAAGAACGCGTCGAGCACGATGACCATGAAGATCGCCTGGACCACCGCCTTGGTCGTGCGCAGGCCGACTTCCTCGGAGTTGCCCTTGACCTGCATCCCCTGATAGCAGCCCGCGAGCGCGACGATCAGCCCGAACACCGGCGCCTTTATCAGCCCGACCCACAAGTCGTAGAGCGGCACGACTTCCTGGATCCGGGTCAGGAAGGTGAGGAACGGGATGCCGAGCGTGAGGTCGGCGATGAACGCGCCGCCGATGATCGCGATCACCGCCGAATAGAACCCCAGCAGCGGCATCATCAGCACCGCCGCCATCACCCGCGGAATGACCAGCGCTTCCATCGGCGAGACGCCGATCGTGCGCATCGCATCGATCTCCTCGGTCAGCTTCATGGTGCCGATCTGCGCCGCAAAGGCCGAGCCGGAGCGGCCGGCGACCATGATCGCGGTCATCAGCACGCCGAGCTCGCGCATCGACAGCCGCCCGGTGAGGTTGATGGTGTAGATCTCCGCCCCGAACTGGCGCAGCTGCGCCGCGCCCTGCTGGGCGATGACGATGCCGATCAGGAAGCTCATCAGCCCGATGATCGGCAGCGCGGTGACGCCGACCAGCTCGAACTGGCGCACCAGCGCGCGATAGCGGAAGCGGGCGGGATGGACGATCAGCCGGCCGCTGCCGGCGATCATCGACCCGAGAAAGCCGATGAGGCGGATCAGGCCGTGCCCGAAGTGGACCACCTTCTCGCCGGTATCGTACGTCGCGCGCTTGAGCACGGGCAGACGCTCGGGTTCGATCGGCGCGTCGCTGGCGTTCGCGCTGACGGTCTCGATCAGCTTCTCGGCCTGCTCGGTCGTGCCGGTGATGCGCGCCTTGTGCTCGTCGGCGAAGCGCCAGACGGTCCACGCGCCGACGGTGTCGATGTCGCCGGTAGCGGACAGGTCGACCGCCTGCACCGGCTCGCCGAACTCGCGCAGCTTGCGGTCGAGCACGCCGATTGTGGAAACGAGCAGCGGGCCCTCGAGCTTGAGGGTTACCCGGCCGCCCGCCTCCTGCACGGTGAAATCGGCCCATTCGCGCATGGCGCGCAGCTATGCGGGCAAATCGCTGTGGCGGCAAGGCAAAGGCACGAACCGCGCCAACGCACCCTCGGGGGACGAGAAGACCCGAGGGCCGCAAAAAGAGCGGCGGTTGCCCTTGGCGAACCGGGCTGGCAAAGGCGCTCCCCAATATGACCAGCTCGCTTGCCAAGACTTTCGACCCCGCCGCGATCGAGGCGCGGTGGTATTCGCATTGGGAAACGCACGGGCTGTTCCGGCCCGAGCGCCCCGACGCCCAGCCGTTCACGCTCGTCAACCCGCCGCCCAACGTCACCGGTTCGCTGCATATCGGCCACGCGCTCGACAACACCCTGCAGGACGTCGTGATCCGCTACGAGCGCCTGCGTGGCAAGGATGCGCTGTGGGTGGTCGGCACCGACCACGCCGGCATCGCCACCCAGATGGTAGTCGAGCGCCAGCTAGAGGAGCGGCAGGACAAGCGCACCAACTATTCGCGCGAGGATTTCGTCGCCAAGATCTGGGAGTGGAAGGCCGAGAGCGGCGGCACCATCACCCGCCAGTTGCGCCGTCTCGGCTGCTCGATGGACTGGTCCCGCGAGCAGTTCACGATGGACCCGCACTTCACCCGCGCGGTGGTGAAGGTGTTCGTCGACCTCTACAACCAGGGCCTGATCTACCGCGACAAGCGGCTGGTGAACTGGGACCCCAGGCTCAGGACCGCGATCAGCGACCTCGAGGTCGAGACCCGGGACATCAAGAGCGGCTTCTGGCACTTCCGCTATCCGCTCGCGGACGGCGTGACGCTGGACAGCGGCGCCGACCACATCGTCGTCGCCACCACCCGGCCCGAGACGATGCTCGCCGACATGGCGGTGGCGGTCTCGGCCGACGACCCGCGCTATAAGTCGGTCATCGGCAAGGACATCCTCCAGCCGCTCACCGGCCGCCGCTTCAGGGTCATCGCCGACGAGCACGCCGATCCCGAGCTCGGCTCGGGCGCGGTCAAGATCACGCCCGGGCACGACTTCAACGACTTCGACGTCGGCAAGCGCGCGGGGATCAGGCCCGGCGAGATGCTCAACATGTTCGATGCCGAGGCGCGCGTGGTGCAGACCGCCGACGGCCTGATCCCCGACGAGTTCCTCGGCCTCGACCGGTTCGACGCGAGGAGCCTGGTGGTCGAGCGGATGAAGGCGCTGGGCTGCCTCGTCCCCCACATCGACAAGGACGGCGCCGAGCACGACGCCGAACCGCGCACCGTCGCCACCCCGTTCGGCGACCGCGGCGGCGTGGTGATCGAGCCGTGGCTGACCGACCAGTGGTACGTCGATGCCGCGACACTCGCCCAGCCGCCGATGCAGGCGGTGCGCGACGGGCGCATCGAGATCGTCCCGAAGAGCTGGGAGAAGACCTTCTTCAACTGGATGGAGAACATCCAGCCGTGGTGCGTCAGCCGCCAGCTGTGGTGGGGACATCGGATTCCGGCGTGGTACGACGCGGACGGCAACGTGTTCGTCGGAGAGACCGAAGACGAGGCACTCGGCCTCGCGGAAACGCATCATGGCCTGATGGTCAAACTCGAACGCGATCCCGACGTCCTCGACACCTGGTTCTCCAGCGCGCTCTGGCCGTTCGCCACGCTCGGCTGGCCGGAAGACTCTCCCCTCCCGCTTGCGGGAGGGGCCGGGGGTGGGCCTGTCGACGGCAGCGCTTCACCCGCGGACACGCCCACCCCTGACCCCTCCCGCAAGCGGGAGGGGGACTTGCTCGCCCGCCACTACCCCAACGACCTGCTCATCTCGGGCTTCGACATCCTGTTCTTCTGGGACGCGCGGATGGCGATGCAGGGGATGCATTTCATGGGCGACGTGCCGTGGCGGCGGCTCTACCTCCACGGCCTGGTGCGCGCGGCGGACGGGCAGAAGATGTCCAAGTCCAAGGGCAACGTGGTCGATCCGCTCGGGCTGATCGACAAGTACGGCGCCGACGCGCTCAGGTTCTTCATGGCGGCGATGGAAAGCCAGGGCCGCGACGTGAAGATGGATGAGAGCCGCGTCGAGGGCTACCGCAACTTCGCCACCAAGCTGTGGAACGCGACGCGGTTCTGCCAGGCCAACGGCATCGGCGCGAGCGCGTCGGTCGCGGCGCCGCCCGCGGAAAGCGCGGTCAACCGCTGGATCATCGGCGAAGTCGTCGAGACGGTCGACGCCCTCGACAAGGCGATGGCCGAGCTGCGCTTCGACGCCGCCGCCAACGCGATCTACCACTTCACCTGGGACACGTTCTGCGACTGGTACCTCGAACTCATAAAGCCTGTCCTCTCCTCCTCCCCCACGGTCATCCCGGCGGAGGCCGGGACCCATTCAACCGACAGCGCTGAGGGCACGATGGGACCCGGCCTGCGCCGGGATGACGACAGTGGGGAGGCAGGCGCTGCGCTGGCCGCCGAAACGCGCGCCGTGGCCGGCTGGGTGCTCGACCAGATCCTCGTCATGCTGCACCCGTTCATGCCGTTCGTGACCGAGGAGCTGTGGCATGCGCAAGGCGAGCGGGCACATGAGCTGATCGTGGCGAAATGGCCTGAGCCGGAAGCGGCGGTGGATACGGAAGCCAAAGCCGAGGTTGAGTGGCTGATCGAACTAGTTGGAAACGTCCGTGCCGCACGAAGTGAGGTAGGCGTACCCGCTGGAGCCAAGACAAATATCGGTGTGGTTATCGATATTATCGGTGGGCATCTGACCCCTGACAGCGAGCGTCAGGTTAGGGTTCAACTGGCAAGAGAACGGTTTCGGAAACACGGCCCAGCTTTGGCGCGTCTCGCACGCTTGGAGCTTTTCTGGCCGGACTATGGAAGGCAAGCGATCACGCTGCAGTCGGGCGAGGCTGTTGATGCAGAGGACTCGAGTCAGTTGATATCTGCGCCACAATTGCAGGTGAGCGCAGACGGCATTGGGTTTTATATCCCGCTCAAAGGGGTGATCGACGTCGCCGCCGAGAAGGCCCGCCTCGCCAAGGCGCGCGAGGCCGCGATCAAGGAACGCGACTCCCTCGCCAAGCGCCTCGAGAACCCCGCCTTCGTGGAAAAGGCCAAGCCCGAGGCGGTCGACAAGGCCCGCGCCGACCACGCGCATCACGCGGCCGAGGCCGAGCGGCTCGAGGCGGCGCTGGGGCGGCTGGGGTGAACGGCCGCCCTCCCCGTTGGGGCGGAACCGCAAAAAACACTTTCCTACAGGCCCCCAAGTCGCGTTCATCCTGTGGGATGGAACCGACTCGCCCGGATCGCCACCAGCCTGCCCTCCGCCGCACGCACGGCCCGATGGCCGGCGTGGTCGTCGTCGCCGCGTTGAGGTGTCGCCCGCCGTCCTTGGCCAATAATCGTGTTGATTCAGGTGCTTACTTGCCGTTGTGGCAGGCGACAGGGTGGAAACTTCGTCGCCTTTGGTCGGCCGCCGGATGACGCTGGTCCTCGCCACCACCGCTCCCGGTGAGCCCGAGATCTTCGCCTCGCTGCAGGGTGAAGGGCCGAGCACGGGCAGGCCGTGCGCCTTCGTGCGCCTGTCGCGCTGCAACCTCGCCTGCGAGTGGTGCGATACCGCCTACACCTGGCGCTTCACCGGCGACAACCGGCCGCACCGCTCGGGCGTCGATTACGAACGCTCGGCGAACCAGGTCACGCTGGCCGAGGAGGACGTGGCCGCGCGCATCGCCGCGCTCGGCAAACCGCGCCTCGTGGTCACCGGCGGCGAGCCGCTGCTCCAAGGGGCGGCGCTCGCGCGCGTGCTCGCGCTGTTGCCGGGCGTGAGGGTCGAGATCGAGACCAACGGCACTGTCGCGCCGCACCCGGCGCTCGATCCGCTGGTGGCGCAATACAATGTCAGCCCCAAGCTGGCCCATTCGGGTAACCCGGCCGAGCTGGCGCTGGTCCCCGAGCGCCTCGCCCAGTGGGCCGCCGAGCCGCGCGCGGTCTTCAAGTTCGTGGTCGCGGAGCCTTCGGACGTTGAGGAAGTCCTGTCGCTGTCGGAGAAGTTCGCCATTCCGGCGGAGCGAACCTGGCTGATGGCGGAAGGCACCGATCCGGCGACATTGGCCGCCCGCGAGCGCTGGCTTGCACAGCTTTGCCTCGACAACAATTTGACTCTGTCCAAACGATTGCACATCGAGCTCTACGGCGACACCAGAGGGACGTAAGGGGGACCTGATGGGCTCACGGCCAATGCGAGGCGACCTGACCGAAGGCCCGGTGCTGCGCACGCTGCTGCTGTTCAGCGTGCCGACGCTGATGAGCAACATCCTCCAGTCGCTTTCGGGCACGATCAACTCGATCTGGGTCGGCCGGCTGATCGGCGAGGACGCGCTGGCCGCGACCGCCAACGCCAACATCATCATGTTCCTCGTCGCCGGCGCGGCATTCGGCTTCGGCATGGCGGGGACGATCCGCATCGGCCAGCGGTTCGGCGCGCGCGACATCGAAGCCGCGCGGCGCACGTTCGGCAGCGCGGTCGGCTTTTCCTCGGCGCTGATGCTCGCCATCGCCGTGATCGGCTGGCTTGCCGCCCCGGCCCTGCTCACCGTCCTCGAGACCCCCGGCAACGCCTATGGGCTGGCGCTGACCTACATCCGGCTGATGTTCGTCTCGATGCCGTTCATGATGGTCTCGGTGATCCTGACGATGGGCCTCAGGGGCACCGGCGATGCCCGCACGCCGCTGATCTTCATGGGGGTGACCGTGGCGATCGACATCATCCTCAACCCGATGCTGATCTCGGGCTTCGGGCCGTTCCCGGAGATGGGCATCGCCGGGTCCGCGACCTCGACGATCATCGCCAGCCTCGTCTCGTTCGTCGCCATGCTGGTCTATGTCTATGCCAGGGACCTGCCGCTGCGGCTGCGCGGCCCCGAGCTGCGCTATCTTCGGCCCCGGCGCGACGAGATGGGCTTCATCATCACCAAGGGCATCCCGATGGGCGCGCAGATGCTGGTGATGAGCGCCGCGGGCATCATCATCGTCGGCCTGGTCAACCGCGAAGGGCTGCTGATGACCGCCGCCTACGCCGCGGCGATGCAGCTGTTCACCTACATCCAGATGCCGGCAATGGCGATCGGCGGCGCGGTCAGCGCGATGGCGGCGCAGTTCATCGGCGCCAAGAAGTGGCACCGGCTCGACCATGTCACCCGCGCGGGCGTGCTGGTCAACTTCGCCATGACCGGGGTGCTCACCGTCCTGCTGCTGGTGTTCGACCGCGCGGCGCTGGTGCTGTTCCTCGGGCCGGACAGCGCCGCGGTCCCGCTCGCCCGCAACATCCAGTTCATCGCCGTGTGGAGCTTCATGCTGTTCGGCGTGACCATGGTCTATTCGGCGACGATGCGCGCCGGCGGAGCGGTGTGGATCCCGCTGTTGATCATCGCCATCGCGCTCTATCCGGTGCGCCTCGGCTTCTACTTCCTGACCTACGACCGGCTCGGCGCGGACGCCATCTGGTGGTCGTTCCCGGTCGGCTCGCTCGCCGCCCTGGCGCTCGGCTGGGGCTTCTACCACTACTCCGGGTGGCGCAGGCACGCGATGCCCGAAACCAGCGAGGAAGCGCAGGAACAGGCCCACGCCGACGGCGAGCCGGCCGGGCGGATGGTCCCGGACCTCTGAACCCGTCCATGTGATATCTGCGTATCGCGCGGGCTCGATGCATATGCTCAGGGCCACGGCCACGATCCGACAGGAGAAGACGCGATGCTTCGTACACCCGAGTCGATCCATCACGAGCACGCCGAGCTGCACGAGACCCTCGCGGGCGCCACCGCCGAACCCGGCGCGCTCGGCGAGACCGCGCGCTCGCTGGCGGAAGCGCTGCACCCGCACTTTCGGCGCGAGGAGGAAATCGCCACGCCGCCGCTGGGGCTGTTGGCGGCGATCGCTGCCGGCGATCCGGTCGATGCCATGACCGACGTCCTGCCGCTGACCGACGCGCTCGAGCGCGAGCTGCCGCAGATGCTCGCCGAGCACGGCAGGATCCGCCAGGCGCTGGCGGCGTTTCGCGCCGCCGCGGAAGCGGCGGGGCGCGAGGACTACGTCGATTTCAGCGAGGGGCTGGCCGCCCATGCCCGGCAGGAAGAGGAAGTGCTCTATCCCGCCGCGATCCTCGTCGGACGTTACGTGAAGGCGATGACGGCCGAGCGCTAGACGGGCGCGCCGCCTACTTCCCCTGCGAGCGCCAGCGCTGGACGGTGCGCTGGACGCGTTCCTCCTCGCCGCCGCTCTCGCGCCACAGCTCGGTGAAGCTCGGGTCCTCGGACGCCGGGCGCTTCGATTCCTCGAGGTTGTCGAACGCCACCCGGATCGGGATCGCCACGCCCTCGCCGCAGATGATGCATTCGCGGTTGCGCAGCGCGGGGATCGAATCGAGGAAGCCGCGCGCGCCTTCGGGCATCGCCGCCTTCACGAACGCCTGGTCGCGGTCGTTGTTGAGGCGCATCGAGATGATCGTGCCGCACTGCGACAGCACGCCTTCGGCAAGATCAGACGGGCGCTGCGTGATCAGGCCGAGCGAGATGCCGTACTTGCGCCCTTCCTTGGCGATGCGGCTGAGGATGCGGCCGACCGACGAGCCGTCGGCGTTCTTCTCGTTGGGTACGTAACGGTGCGCTTCCTCGCACACCAGCAGCACCGGCCGGGTCTTCTCCTCGCGCGCCCAGATGGCGAAGTCGAACACCATCCGGCTGAGCACGGCGACCACGGTGCTGGTGATGTCCGACGGCACGCCCGACACATCGACGATCGAGATCGGCTTGCCGTTGCTCGGCATGCGGAACATGCGCGAGAGGAAGTCGGCCATCGTGTCGCCGACCAGCATGCCCGAGAACATGAACTGATAGCGCGGGTCGGCCTTGATCTCGTCGATCTTGGTCTTGAGCCGCATGTACGGCGCGCTCGAGGTCGCCTTGTCGAGCTTGCCCGCCTCGTCCTGGATCATGTTGGTCAGGTCGCTGAGCAGGTACGGGATCGGCGAATCCACCGTGATCTTGCCCAGCCCTTCGGCCAGCCGGTTCCTGCTGCGCGCCTTGAGCAGGCACTTGGAGAGGATGTCGGCGTCTTCCTGCCGGTCGTTGCCGGTGGTCGTCAGGAACACTTCGCAGTGCTCCTCGAAGTTCATCAGCCAGTACGGCATCTGCAGGTTGCTGACGTCGAAGATCGTCCCGGTGTTCTTGAACGCGGCCGAATACTCGCCGTGCGGGTCGATCATCACGATGTGCCCGTTGGGCGCGGATTCGCAGATCCGGTGCAGGATCAGCGCGGCGCTGGTCGACTTGCCGGTGCCGGTCGAGCCGAGGAGCGCGAAGTGCTTGCCCAGCATGGCGTCGACATAGATGCCGGCGCGGATGTCGCTGGTCGGGTAGACGGTGCCGACCTGCACCGCGCTGCGCCCGTCGGAAGCGTAGATCTGGCGCAAGTCCTCGGTCGTGGCGGGAAACACCAGCGCGCCGGGAACAGGGTAGCGGGTGACGCCGCGGCGGAAGTTGCTGATCTTGCCGGTCTGCTTTTCTTCGCGCCCCTCGCCCATGAAGTCGATGTTGGCGAGGATGCCGTCGCCCTTGCGGTCCTGCCGCTGGTTGCGCACGCTGGCGAGCAGCCAGCCGTCGGTGGTCCTGATCTTGACCTGGCTGCCGACCTGACCGGCAAGCGCAATGGACGGATCGTCATCGTCCATGCATTCGTTGAGCCGCTGCAGGTCAAGCGCGATCTGCGAGCCCGAGCCAGCGATTTCGAGCACCACACCGATCGGCTGGCCGGCGTTGTCCACCGCCGTCGCTCTCGCCGTCCGCGCAATTTCGACCGCACCGGGCTCGTCGGCGGGATTGAACGTCTGGAACGGCGGTTTCGGCATGTCGGTCATACGGATCGGCTCGCTTGTTGTGCTTTCACCGCGCCGTATCGTTAACGGGGTTAAGATCGCGTCAAAATCGCCTCGAAAATCGCCGCTTGGGCCCCTTCAAACGAGGGCGAAAATACGCCCTGCGAGCCAGCCCATCAGAAGCGACAGGCCTACGGCAAACAGACCGTAAAGGAACGCCGAGCGGTCCGCCTGGTCGGCGACGAAGCGTTCGAAGCCCTGCTTGCGGACCTCGACGTCGGCAATCGCCGAAGCGATGACCCGGCCGCGGGTGATCGCGAAAGTCTCGGCGGTGTACCTGCCGGTCACCACGTTCGAGGGCAGCGCGATGCGCGCCTGGTAGAGCACGCCGTTGTTGATCGTCACCCCGCTGCCGTTCTCCTGGTACAGACCCTCGCGGCGGCGCAAGTCGACCAGTCCGGTAGTGAAGCGTTGCTGCTCCACCGGATCGATCGCGCCGCTGGGCGAGAGTTGCAGAAAGTTCAGGCCGAGCTCGTAGATCGCCGCAGTCCGCTCGTCGACGATCTCGCTGACCGGGTGCGAGCTGGCCACGGCGAAAAACGCAGGGGCGGAACGGAACGCCGTGCTCTGGGCATTGACCCAGATGCCGAGCTTCTTGTCCTTTTCGCGCAGCAGGATCGGCTCGGTCGGCCCCTTGAGCACGACGACGATGTCGTAAGGCTGGCTGGCGCGGCGCCCCTGGGGGTCGAGAATCGCGCCGAACAGCAGCAGCTCGGTGCCGGTGAAGCCCTGCCGCACCTGGATCTCGTGCTGCGAAACTTCGGGCACGAGGATCGGGTCGCGCTGCGCGGTCAGGGCGAAGAACGCCAGCAGAAGGAACAGCGCCCGCCTCAAAGCGGTACCACGGTATAGACTTCGTCGGGCCGCACGCCGAGGCCGAACGCCATCCTGAGGGCAACCACGATGACGATCGCCGCCAGCGTCAGGCGCAGGATCTCCGGCTTGATCTGCAGCGCCAGCCGCGAACCGATCTGCGCGCCGGTAACGGAGCCGAGCAGCAGCAGACCGGCGAGCACGATGTCGACCGCCTTGGTCGTCAGCGCATGCATCATCGTCGTCACCATGGTCACGAACAGGATCTGAAACAGCGAGGTGCCGACGACGACGTTGGCGCTCATTCCGAGGATGTAGAGCATCGCCGGCACCAGAATGAAGCCACCACCGACGCCCATCAGCATCGTCAGGATACCCGTCACGAACCCCAGCAGGAGCGGCGCGAGCGGCGAGATGTACAGGCCCGAGCGATAGAACCGCCAGCGCATCGGCAGGCTGGCGACGAGCGGGTGGTGCCGCCGCTTCGCGGCGCGCGGGCGCTCGCCGCGGCTGGCGCGCAGCGCCTCGATGCTTTCGCGGCCCATCAGCGCGCCGATCGTGCCGAGCATGACCACGTAAAGGACGTTGATCACGGTATCGATCTGGCCGATCGATTCGAGCAGCCGGAACAGCACCGCGCCGATCGCCGCGCCCATCACGCCCCCGGCGACGGTGACCGCGCCCATCTGGTAGTCGACGCCGCCGCGGCGGCTGTGCGCAAACACGCCCGACACACTGGCCCCGGTCACCTGGCTTGCCGAGGAGGCCGCCGCGACCGTCGGAGGAACACCGTAGAAGATCAGCAATGGGGTCGTCAGGAACCCGCCGCCGACCCCGAAAATGCCGGAGAGAATCCCCGTCGCTGCTCCGAGCAGGACGATGACCAGCCCATTGACCGCAAGGTTCGCGATGGGGAGGTAGACATCCATGCTCCGCCGTAACCCAAGCGGCCTACGGATTGAAGGCGACGGCCCTAGAAACCCGCAGAAACTGTGAGCGCCGGACCGCTTGCGGGCTCCGCGTCGCCGGCAACGCGGATGCGGTAATCGGCGGCGAGCCGGCCGCGCGCATCGCCGAGGCTGAACGATACCGCTGCGGTGGGCCCGATATCGAGCCTTGCCGAGCCCTTCTGCGCTCCGCCCCACGCGCCAATGCCCGTGCTCACCTCGACACCGCCGGCACGGAACAGTGAGCGCTCGACTCGCGCCTGGCCGTCGGCGAACGCAGTGGCGAGGGCGCCGCCGACATAGCCGCCCTGAAGATAAGCTTCACCGCGAACGCCAGGCGGCAGTTCGAGCGGTGGAAACTCGGTCACCGCATAGGCGGCCGGTCGGAGCCGGGTGCCCTGGGCAGCGTCGCTTGCGCGCGTTTCGGCGACGAGCCGCACTGGCACGCCCGCCAGCGGGCGGGCCGAGACACCGACAGCCAGTTCGCGCTCGCGCGATCCAGCCAGCGCGGCGCTTCCCCGCAAGTGGACCATCGGGTGCAGTGGGCTACTAGGCGCAAGGCTGTAGCGGACGACAGCACCGGCCTGGCTCCGACCGTAACTTGGGCGTCCGGGGATGACGGGACGGGGGTCGTTCCCCGAGGCGTCGCGCCGCAGCAGCAGCCAACCGTCGGCCGACCAACGCGAGGACTGCATGGCGGCGGGACGCAGCACCACCCCTGCCGGCGAGGGCACGGCCGTGGGCACTCCAGCCTCGGGTCGCGGCGCTGCCTGCAGGTACGCGAGCAGCACTTGCGGAACCTGCATCTGCGACAGGCCGGCCGCGAGCAGCAGGTTGTGCCCGACCACGAAGCGCGGCATCTCGTGAACAGGAGGCAGCGGCTTGGGTGCCGATGTCGGCATGAGAGCCGGCAAGGGCGTAGCCTCATTTGGCGGGACTGGTGCAAGCCAGACGGCCGGCAGGACGGGCTTGGGCCTGAAGACGACCTCACCTCGGTCTGCCTTGCCCACCGTCTCGCGCCGCAAGGCTCCTTCATCGAAGGTCGGGTTGTCGATTCCCGAACCCTGCGTCGGCGCGGTGGCGCGTATCTGCGAGGCGCCCGTGGCGATCAGCGGCCGGAACGGTCGAAGCAGTTCGCTCGGCGGCTGCCATACCGAGACGCGCAGCGCGAGCCAGGCGAGCAGCAGGCCGCTCAGCAACAGCAACGGCTGCCCGCGAAAGGCCGCGCCCCGGTTCATGCGGCGACCCGCCGGGAGAGCTGCGCTGCCGGATGAGCGTGGTGGAAGGTCTTGTCCCATCGCGGCGTGGCACCGGCGAGGCTCGCGACATAGGCCGCAAGTGCGCGGCGCGATGCCAGAATCGCGATGAGGTTCGCGACGGGAAACCGCACGACCGCGCGCAGCCCTTCCCGCCAGCCGTATTCGCGCGAGGTGAACAGGAAGCGCATCGTCACGCGCCAGACCAATGCGGCGAGATTCGCGCTCAACAGCGTTCTGAGCCAGGGGCTGACGTGCCCGAGATGTACTAGGCCGAAGCTGTCGGCCGCCAGCAGCACGAGGGCGCCGGCCAGCAGGAGATAGCCGGCGAACAGAACCAGCGCCGCCAACGGCCCGCGCCGATCGCGCAGCCGCATCCAGCATTCGGCTGGTCCGCCGTCCCACCCCATCCGATCCCAGCCTTGGAGCGCAATGCCGTGCACCCAGCGGGCCTTCTGCCTGACGGCGTGATCGATCCGTGCGGGAAAACAAGCGCGAGTGGCGACGAGTTGGCCATCTTCACCGCGAATCCTGAGAAAGCGTGAGCGCCCGCCTTCGGCTTTGACCTTGAAGCCCAGCTCGTAGTCCTCGGTCAGCGAGTCGACCGCGAACGGCCCCGCGCCGCCGCTGTCCCGGTCGATCCGGCGAAGCATGGCACGGGCGAACGCGCACCCGACCCCCGCGGCCGGAATTGCAGCGGACAGAGCTTCGCGCACGATCATGGCCTTGCCATGTGCCTCGGCGAACTCCTCGCAATAGTGGCTGCCGACCCAGCGCGAGCCACGCTGCGCCTCGGGCAGGACCGGCAACTGCACGAAGTCGGCTTCGGCCACCGCTGCGTCGAGCAGCGCCAGCGCGGCCGGATCGACCATGTCCTCGGCATCGTGGAGCAACACCTGGCGTGCCGCTCGCCCGGCGCGCGCCTCGTCGTCCTCAAGCGCTGCGTAGAGCCGGTTGAGGCAGTCGGCCTTGGTCGTCGGCCCCTGACGGTCATGGACTACGATGCGTACCCGCCGGTCGCCGCCGGAGCCGCGCATGACCGCCTCCAGCGTATCCGGATCGTTGAGGTAGCAGCCGACGTAGAGCGTGAGCTCAGCTTGCGGCCATGCTGCGAGCGCATGGGCGATGGTGAATTCGATCACTTGCGCTTCGTGCCACGCGGGGATGAGAACCGCGGCGTGCCCGGCAAGCGGGCGCAGGCGTGCTTCCTTGCGGGAGACCCGCCAGGTCTTTGCCCGGCCGGTTAGTTTGAGCCAGATCCATCCGGCGTCGACCGCCAATTCGTCCAGTGCACCGATGAGGAAGAACACAGCCGCAAACAGCAGCAACTCGTGCTCGACGAGCGCCAGCCACTCGAGCGGCGACCACTGCCCCACTGCGACTCCCCCCAAGGGAAAGCACCTATTCCCTTGTACGCACAGCTAAAGATTCGCGAGAAAAAGGCAATTACTGGATAGGGATTGAAATGCGCAGCCGCATCCGAAATGGATGGAACATGCCGCAATCCCGTCACGTCTCTGGGATCGGGAGCCGATTAAGAGCTCTGTTCGTCAGCGATGCCTTTGCCGGAGTGCTGCTGATCGCCGTAGCAGTATTGGCGGTCGGCGCCGCCAACTCGCCGCTGGCCGGCGCTTATCATGGCCTGTTCCACACTCAGTTGCCATGGAGCCCCATCGCACGGCTCGGCACGCCGCACGCGTGGATCAACGACGCGCTGATGACGGTATTCTTCTTCGTCGTCGGACTCGAGGTGAAGCGCGAGGTGATCGCTGGGAACCTTCGCGATGCGGCCAGCCGCCGCCTGCCGGTTCTGGCTGCCGTCGCAGGCATGGTGGCGCCGGCGCTGGTCTTTCTCGCCATCGCCGGAAACGTGCCGCAACTGCAGCGCGGCTGGGCGATTCCGGCGGCGACCGACATTGCCTTCGCGATGGGAGTCATCGGGCTGCTGGGCCACCGCGTGCCATCCTCGCTGCGGCTGTTCCTGCTGACGGTGGCGATCGTCGACGACATCGGCGCGGTGCTGGTCATCGCCCTGTTCTACAACGACGGGCTGGCATCCGAATGGCTGCTGGCAGCGGTTTTGATAGTCGCCGGACTGATTGCGCTGAACAAGCTACGTGTCGAACGGATCTGGCCGTTCCTGGTTGGCGCGCTGGCCCTGTGGTTCTGCGTACTCAACTCCGGCATCCACGCGACGATCGCCGGGGTGGTGGCAGCGCTGACGATCCCGATGCGCCGCCGCGGAATGGGCAGCATGCTCGAGGACATGGAACACACACTGGTCGGCTGGAACGCCTACCTCGTCGTGCCGCTGTTCGGCTTCGCCAACGCAGGCGTGGTGCTGGGCAACCTGGGCCTGAAGGCGCTGCTCGATCCGCTTCCGCTCGGCGTAGGCGCCGGCCTCGTGCTCGGCAAGCAGGCGGGCATTTTCGGGAGCATTGCGGTAGCCGACAAGCTGGGCTTCGCCTCGCGTCCGGAAGGAGCAAGCTGGAGCCAGATCTGGGCCACCACCGTGCTCTGCGGGATTGGCTTCACCATGAGCCTGTTCATCGGCGCGCTCGCCTTCCCGCGCCATCCGACGCTGGTCGAGGAGGCCAAGCTCGGGGTGCTGGCCGGCTCGTTGGTGTCGGCGGTGCTCGGTTACGCAATCCTGCGACTGGGGCGTCGCCCGAAAGCCTGAACGTCAGTCCTTCTTCGCCACCGGCGCATCATCGCCGAGGTCTTCATACCACGCCTCGACCGGGCCGTTGAGCTTTAACGTCAGCGGGCGTCCCTTGCGGTCCATCGTCTTGCCCGCCTGCACGCGCACCCAGCCTTCGGAAATGCAGTATTCCTCGACGTTGGTGCGCACTGCGCCCTTGAAGCGGATGCCCACGCCGCGGCGAAGCTTCTCTTCGTCGAAATGCTCGCTGAGCGGGCTGATCGCGAGGTGATCCGGCGGCACGTCGGCAGCCTTCGCCTTGCTGGCGACGGGCAGGGTTTCCTCGGGGGTCTCTTCACTCATTCCGCGCGCTTAGCCGCACACGCCGGAAAATCAATCCGGTGGCGGCGTCTCGACCGGTGCGATGTCGGGCTGCGGAGGGCTCTCGACCGGCGAGCTGTCGGGCCGGTCGAAGTCGCCCTGGTCCGGTGCAACCTCGTCGGGGGTGCGGTCGGGCACCACGATGTCGCCCTTGCCGGGCACGATCTCGTCGGGTTGCCGGCCGGGATGGTCGCGGTCACCGCCGGCACTGTTGAAATGCGCGGGCTGCGAGCCGGGCGCATGAGACGGGCCGTTGAAGTTCATGGGGAATGATCCTTTCGCCGCAGGAACGCCCGGCCGCCCATCGACGTTCCACGGGCGCGATTGGACTGCGGTGCCGCTTGCCCTTTTGGTCACGCGCCCCTAAGGGCGCATCCTTCATTTCGCAGGCACTCGCCTGCAGGATTCGTCGGGCCGCGGGCGTGGCGGAACTGGTAGACGCGCTGGATTTAGGTTCCAGTATCGCAAGATGTGGGGGTTCGAGTCCCTTCGCCCGCACCAGTTCCCCTTGGCGCTGGGCTGGCCGGTTGTTTGGAAGGCTTTGGAATGCAGATCGTCGAAACGGCCAATGAAGGCCTCAAGCGCGCCTACACCGTCAAGATCCCGGCGAAGGAAATTGCCGCCCGGATCGATGCCGAAGTGAGAAAGGTGGCGCCGCAAGTGCGCATGCCCGGCTTCCGCCCTGGCAAGGTGCCGGCCAACCTGATCAAGAAAATGCACGGCGCGGCGCTGCATTCCGATGCATTCAACGCCAGCGTGCAGGAATCCATCAACACCTTGATGCGCGAGAAGAAGCTGCGCCCGGCGTTGCAGCCGAAGGTCGACCTCGACGAAGGCTATGCCGAAGGCAAGGATGCCGAGCTCAAGGTCGAAGTCGAAGTGCTGCCCGAAATCGAGGCGCCGTCGGTCGACGGGATCAAGCTCGAGAGGCTGACCGTCCCCGTTGCGGACGAAACGCTCGACGAAGCGCTTCAGCGTCTTGCCTCGAACCAGAAGAGCTACACCGACTCGCCGAAGACGAAGAAAGCTGCCGACGGCGACCAGTTGATCATCGACTTCGTCGGCCGCGTCGACGGGCACGAGTTCGAAGGTGGCAAGGCGGAGGACGCACCGCTGGTGATCGGCTCGGGCCAGTTCATCCCTGGGTTCGAGGAACAGCTCGCGGGCCTGAAGACCGGTGACACGAAGACCATCAAGGTCACCTTTCCCACCGACTATCCGGCCGTCGACCTCAAGGGCAAGGACGCCGAGTTCGACGTGACGGTAAAGCAGGTCAAGGTTGCGGGCGAGACGAAGGTCGACGAGGACTTCGCCAAATCGCTCGGCCTCGACAGCCTCGATAAGCTCAAGGACTTGTTGCGCACCCAGCTCGAGCAGGAATCGGCGGGATTGACCCGCACGCAGATGAAGCGCCAGTTGCTCGACATGCTGGCTTCCCAGCATGACTTTGCCGTGCCGCAGACGATGGTCGAGGCCGAGTTCGAGCAGATCTGGCAGCAGCTTCAGGCCGAGATCGCCAAGGAAGACGACCCGGCCGCCGGCCTCGCCGAAATCGAGGCCGAGAAGGACGATTACCGGCGCATCGCCGAGCGCCGCGTGCGGCTTGGCCTGCTGCTGTCCGAGATCGGCCAGAAGCACGGCGTCGAGGTCACGACGCAGGAAATGGGCATGCTTATCCAGCAAGCTGCGCAGCAGTACCGCCCTGAGGACCGCGAACGGTTCGTCGAGTATGTCCGTCAGGACGCGATGGCCCAGGCGCAGCTCCGCGCCCCGCTCTACGAAGACAAGGTGGTCGACTTCCTGTTCGACAAAGCCGAAGTGACCGAGCGCCAGGTGACCCGCGAGGAACTCGAAGCCGCGATCGAGGCCGAGGAAACTGCGCCGGCGCCGGCCAAGAAGGCGGCGCCGAAGAAGGCTACCGCCAAGAAAGCACCGGCCAAAGCAGACGAGCCCGCCAAGGAAGCCAAGACCCCGGCCAAGAGGGCGCCCGCCGCTAAGGTCGAGGGCGACAAGCCGGCCACGAAGAAGGCATCGGCTCCTGGGGATGACGCCGAAAAGGCACCCGCCAAGAAGCCGGCTGCGAAGAAGCCTGCGGCGAAGAAGTAGCACGTCCGGCGGCCTTCCCGCCTCGCGCGGGGGGCCGCCAAGCAGGCCTAGAAGTTGCCCTTGACCGTGAAGTTCACGATGTGGCCGACCTCGCGCCGGCGGTTCTCATGGAACAGCACCGGCGAGGCGTTGCGCGGCCCCGCGTAAATGTAGCGGTCGAGCACCGCTTCTTTCTCCAGGATGTTGTTGAGCCGGGCCTGTACGGTGAGTCCGAACACGTCCTTGTTCTCGACGAACACGCCCAGAGCCGTCTTCAGGTTGTAGTCGTAACCGAATTCCGCGAGGCGATAGTACGGATCGAAGCCCGAGGTGCGAATGTTGGTGCCCCAGGCCCAGTCGCTACCGGGCACGTCGTGCCTGAACTGCACGCTGACGTTGTAGGGCTGCGAGCGGTCGAACGCGCGGATGAGGCCGGTCACCGGATCGCTCAGCCGCGACTTGCGCAAGTTGACGTCGAGGTCGACCTTGGCGCCGCGAAAGCCGAGCGGCTCGAGCCGGATCGTGCTGTTGAACTGCACCCCGTAGGCATGCGCACTGGCAATGTTGCCGACCGATTCACCGCCGCGGGGCAACGGTACGATCGTCACGTAGTCTTCGATGTGATCGTCGAACAAGTTGAGGGTCAGCGAGCCCCACGGTCCGAGGTTCTTGGCGATCTCGAGGTCGAACTCCCAGCTTTGCTGCGGACGCAACTCGTTGTTGCCGGCGTTGGTGTTGTTGTTCTGCAGGTTCACGTCGGCGAGGAAGTCGCCGAAATTGAGCTGCCCGACCTTGCGCGCCGCCTTGAACGCCACGTCGAGGCCTTCGGCGGGCTTCCAAGCAAGCGAGAACGAACCCTTCGGGCGCTTGAAGGTGCGCGATAGCGCGTTGGCACCGGTCTGGGCGATGTTCGAGTATTCGCCACCCAGACTGGCCTGCAGCGTGAGGTTATCCGCCAGCGCGTGGCCGAACGAGAGAATCGCCTCGTAGCGGTCCTCGGTCACCCCACCGGTCCCCGACGGGAAGGGGATCGGCCTGAAATCGCCGCTCGGCCCCAGCAGCGCCAGTCCGGCAACATTGTGCAGCCGGTTGAACGCGGCTTCGCCCGAAAGCTGCCAGTCACCGCCAAGCATCTTCCAGCGGTATTCGGCGCGGCCAATGTGCTCGCCCGAGGCGCTATCCTGCGTAAATCTGTTGCCGGTGCGCGCCGCGCCCGTGTCGGGATCGATGGTCAGCGCGGTGGTCAGACCGGTCGTGCGATAGCTCTCAAGCCCGATCAGCTTGAGCCTTCCCGGCCCGAGTGCGAGCTCGAAATCGCCACCGATCTCGTAGTTGTGGCCGCTATTGTGCGTCCGCAACGCCTTGAGCAACGCCGGCGCACCTGGAGGAGCAACGACGTTCTCGTTCTCGGTTGAGGTCATCCAGTTCCATTGCCAAGCGGCGCTGAGATTGCCGACCGAGCTGCCCGGTCCGTCGATCCTCAGCTGGGTGCTGACCTTGGGGTTCTGGTTGACGCTGCGGGTCCGGCTAAAGCGCTCCTCGACAAGGCCGAACCGGTTGGTGATGAGGTTGGGGCCGCCGGTGCCGCCGTAGAACGGATTGTTGTCGACTGCAAAGGTGTAGGCGACCGGTCCACTGCTGCCGGTCACCGAGGCGCGCGCCGCGGTCCAGCGGAGACGCGCGTAGTCGGTCGGCAGCTGAGGGTTCCATTCGAACTGCCCGCGGATGTCCGAGGATTCGCGCGCGACAATGTTGGCCACCCGGCCCGAAAGGCCGGGAATGTCGAGCGTCGCACCGTCGACGAACTCGATGCGGATGACATTGACGGCGGCGATCCTGCTGAGCCGCTGGGTGACTGAGTCCGATTTGCTCGAGATCCTTTCGCCGTTGAGCAGGACATTGCCGGTTGCTTCGCCGAGCCCGCGCCCCTGGCCGAAGCTCTCCTGGATGTTGAATCCGGGCACCTGCTGCAGCATGTCGAGCGCGCTGCGCGGCGCGTATTGCGCGAAGTCTGCCGGAGTATAGACCAGCGGCCCTGGCGCGATGGCCGCAGGCGCGTCAGGTGAAGGCGCCGGGCGCGTATCGTCCTTCCGCGGGGGCACATCGCCCGACGGGGGTTCGAGGATCGGCGGAAACTCCTGCGCATGCGCTGGCACTGCGAACGCCCCCAGGGTGAGCGTCGAGCAGCACAATTGGAGCGCGAAGCGCGGCACGGGTCCCCCAGAATCGCCGGATCGTTGACTAAGTCCGGCGCGCTAGGAGTTATTGCGCCTTGATACAATCCTAGTTTGTGTACGCGATTGTATCGCTCCACTTGTCGAAGCGCGGCACGGGAAGCGCCGCGGTCCGTGCCCGTTCGTAAGCCGCACCCGCCTCGAGAACCCGGGCATCATTCCATTTCGCGCTCATGATCGACAGCCCTACCGGCAAGGCTTCGAGTGCGCCCATCGGGACCGACAAGTGTGGATATCCGGCCACCGCCGCCAGGCTTCCCGCCCCGATCGAGTCCTCGTAATGGTCGCCGTTCACCAGGTCCGTCGTCCAGGCGGGACCGGCGGTCGGCGCAACCAGGAACTCGACGCTGTTCTCGTCGAGAAGCTTGTCGATGCCCTCGGCGCCAGCGAGGCGAAGGGAATCCGCCCGCGCCTGCTCGTACGCGGCACGGTCCGTCGCGGCGGAGGCCGACGAGAAGGTGTCCTGCCCGAACCAGCGCAACTCTTCCGCCGCATGCGCCTCGTTGAAGGCTATCACTTGTTCGAGCGTGCGGACGGGGATCGCCGCCGGCGAAGAGGCAAGGTATTTCGCCAGATCGTCGCGCAGCTCGAACAGCAGCACCGCGAACTCGGCATCGCCCAGTTTCTCGCCGATTTCGAAATCGATCGGCACGAGTATCGCCCCGGCCCTTGTGAGGTCGGCGAGCGCGTCGTTGAACAGCCGCTCGACTGCCGGGTTCGCGCCGACTGCCTTGGTGAGCACGCCAATGCGCACGCCCTGCAAAGATGCGCTGGCAAGCTTCGCGGTGTAATCCGTCTTGCGCGCGTCCGCTTCGGCTGTCGCCGGATCGGCCGGATCGCTCCCCGCGATGGCATTGAGCAGCAGCGCCGCGTCGGCCACGGTGCGCGCCATTGGCCCGGCGGTGTCCTGGCTGTGGCTGATCGGCACGACGTAAGTCCGGCTCACGAGGCCTACGGTAGGCTTGAAGCCGACGATGCCATTGGCGCTTGCCGGGCATGTGATCGATCCGTCCGTCTCGGTGCCGATCGCGGCCCAGGAGAAGCCGGCTGCCACCGCCACGGCACTGCCCGACGACGAGCCGCAAGGGTTGCGATCGGTGGCATGCGGGTTGCGCGTCAGCCCGCCGACCGCGCTCCATCCGCTGGTGCTGCGGCTCGAGCGGATGTTGGCCCATTCGGACAAGTTGGTCTTTCCGAGTACCACACCGCCCGCCGAGCGCAGCCGCGCGATCAGCGGTGCGTCGCGCCCGGTCATATTGCCTGCCAGGGCCAGACTGCCGGCGGTCGTAGGCCACTCGCGCGTTTCGACGTTATCCTTCACCAGTACGGCACGTCCACCGAGCGGCAGGTGCACGGCGGCCCGCGCTTCATCCGAGGCGGCGGGATTGACCACGATCACGGCATTGAGTTCCGGCCCGGCGTCGTCGAGCTCGGCGATGCGGGCGAGATACGCCATGGCATCGACGCCCGTATCGGCGCAGGCGGGAGAAGATAGGGCAACCAGTGCAGTGAACGCGAGACGGTTTCTCATGCCGCGCAGCTTGCCACCGCGTGCGCCGGGCGCAAGCGCTAGAAGCTGCCTTTGATCGATAGCCGGTAGATCGTCGAGATGTTGAGCCGGCGCCGTTCGACGAAGGCGATCGGCGAACGGTCGCGCAGGCCGGTGTAGACTGTGCGGTCGAAGAACCCCTCGCCCGCAGTCAGGTTGAACATGTTCAGGTTCACCGTCAGCCCGAACACGTCCTTGTTCTCGATGAAGGCGAAGCTGTAGATCGGCCCTTCGTAGTCGTGCCCGGTTTCGAACAGGCGAATGTAAGGCCGGACGTGGGTCCAGTTGAACCCGCCGCCGAACGCCCAATTGCTCTTTGGCACGTCGTAACGCAGGCTGATCTCGCCGCCCCAATCCTCGTGACCGCTGAAAGGGCGGCCGGCGAAAGTCAGCGGGTCTTCGAGGCTGGAATCCTCGAGAGTCGCATTGGCGTTGATCTTGGCGCCCTTCCACCCGAGCGGATCGAGGTTGACGGTCGCATTGGTGGCGACGCCATAGAGCCTCGCGCCGCCGGGGAGGTTGCCACGCGATTCAAGCCCGCCAGCGACCGGGATGATGTCGATGTAGTCCTCGATCCAGCGTCCGTAGAATCGAACGTTCGCGGAACCCCATGCCTTGAGGCTCTTCTTGATCTCGAAGTCCGCCTCCCAGGCTTGCTGCGGGACGAGTTGAGCATTGCCCGCATTGGCGTTGTTCTGCGACAGGTTCACACTGGCGAGGAAATCGCCGAATGAGAGCTGGCCGACCGTGCGCGCCAGCTTGAGCGACAGGTCCAGCCCTTGCTCGGGCGTCCAGGCCAGGGTGAACGTGCCCTTGGGGCGCCAGAACGCACGCGTCAGTCCGCCGACGCCGGTCTGGGCGAGCTTGGAGTATTCACCGCCGACGCCGAGTTGCATCGTCAGCCCTTTGGCGAGCGTGCGTCCGTGGGTCAGAATCACTTCATAGCGGTCTTCGGTCACGCCGCCCGACCCGCTGGGAAACGGAATCTCGATGAAGTTCTCCGCTGCATCGAGCGTAAAGAGCTGTGCGGACTGGTTGAGCCGGTTGAACGCGGCTTCGGCGTCAATCTGCCAGTTCCCCCCCAGCATGTCCCAGCGGTATTCGGCGCGGCCGATGTGCTCGCCGCTGTTCGCCCGCTGCGCAAAACGGCTGCCAGTAGACGGGGATGCGTCCTGGAAGATGAAGATCGAGTCGGCGCGTACCGTGTTGTGATTGAACCGCTCAAGGCCGATGAGCTTCAACCGTCCTGGCCCGAGGGCGAAATCCAGGTCGCCCCCGATCTCGTAAGCATGGCCGCGATTGCGGTTGTCGAAGTCGCGTAACAGGTCGACGCCGGTGACGAGGTCGCGCTCCTCGTCATTCGAAAAGTCGGAGTAGGTCCGGCTGTAGTTGGCGTTGAAGTTCGCGACCATGCTCCCGGGGCCGTCCCACTTCAGGCTTCCGGCCACCCGGGGGAATTCGCCGACGAACTGGATGAGCACGTCGCGCGTTTCCGTGAGGACACCTGCACCGTTGGTGATGATGGTACCCTCGCCGCCCCCGGCGCCGCCGCGGCCGACGTTGTGGGTCAACGCTGCAGTCCATTCGAGTCTGGGCGTCGAGCCGCTGACCGAGACCTCGCCGGCAACGTAGCTCGGCTTGGCATACCGCGGGCGCGCGACCGCGCGGTATTCGTACCGGCCGGAGATGGCGCTGGCCTTGGTGATCAGGTTGGCGACCTGGCCGGACAACCCAGGAATGCCCAACGTCGCGCCGTCGACGATCTCGATCCGTTCGACCCGGTTGGTGGAAATGCGCCCGAGCGTGTCGAAGAGGCTGTCCGATTTGCTCGTATGGCGTTCGCCGTTGATCAGCACGTTGTCGCTCGCCTGGCCGATCCCGCGTCCCTGGTCGTTGGTGACGATGGTGAAACCAGGTACCTGCCGGAGCATGTCGAGCGCATTGCGCGGCGCAAAGCGGGCGAAGTCCGCAGGCGTGTAGACTTCCTTCCCCGGCATTCCGTTGGCTGCAGATTCCGGTGGCGGCATGTCGCCGGTCTCCTGCGCCATCAGCGGCGCAGGGAGAGCGGCCAGTAAGGCCACTGCCGCAACGGAAGTTGACGGTTCTCTCATCGCTCTCCACCGATTACGTTTGTAGTTATGGGCAGTGCTTTATCTTATTAACACGCCAATCGCATTTCGCGTCGATCAAGCGCGCACACGGCTCGACGAAGGGTTCACAGGGGTTGCCGACGAACGGCCTTGAACAAGAGCGCGCCAGACGCGACATAGGCGCAGCTTCTAGACGAGAGGATTTCCATGATCGACGTGTTCGGCGGTATTGGCGGGGGCTATGGCGCCCAGGGCAAGTTCCACACCGATCCGGTGACCGGGGCGCTCGTCCCCGTGGTGGTCGAAAGCACCAGCCGCGGCGAACGCAGCTTCGACATCTTCAGCCGCCTATTGCGCGAGCGGATCGTGTTCGTCACCGGCGAGGTCGAGGACAACATGGCCTCGCTGATCGTTGCCCAGTTGCTGTTCCTCGAGAGCGAGAATTCACAGGACATCTCGATGTACATCAATTCGCCGGGCGGCGTGGTCACTGCCGGCATGGCGATCCACGATACCATGCAGTACATCAAGCCCAAGGTTCGCACGGTCTGCGTTGGACAGGCCGCTTCGATGGGCAGCTTCCTGCTCGCGGCAGGCGAGCCCGGCATGCGTGTAGCGTTGCCCAACGCGCGAATCATGGTCCACCAGCCGTCGGGCGGCGCCCGCGGCATGGCCTCGGACATCGAGATCCAGGCCAAGGAAATCCTGCGCATCCGCAAGCGGATGAACGATCTCTATGCCGAGTATACCGGCAAGACACTCACCGACATCGAGAAGGCGATGGATCGCGACACCTTCCTAGAGGCAGAGGAAGCACTCAAGTTCGGCATCGTCGACAAGGTGTTTGCTCATCGTCCCAAGGACGAGCAGGGCGGCGAGGCGAGCGGCACGGGCGGCGCTCCGGAGTAGGTCATCCCTCTCCCATCACCCGCCGCAAAACTGTAGCATTTTGGCAACCTTGACCCTTCAGGCTGGAGCAAGGCGGGGCTATTAAGGTTGATGTGATTGATATTGACTCCTCCGGGGCTACATTCCCCGGGGCGAATCCCTTGGCGGTTACGCCAGGGCCATGGACGAGAATATGACCAAACTGAGCGGTTCCGACAGCAAGAGCACCCTCTACTGCAGCTTTTGCGGCAAGTCGCAGCACGAGGTGCGCAAGCTGATCGCCGGCCCGACGGTGTTCATCTGCGATGAATGCGTCGAGCTGTGCAACGACATCATCCGCGAGGAAACCAAGGGCGGCCTCGCGGGCAAGAAGGACGGCGGAGTCCCCACCCCGCAGGACATCTGCGGCACGCTCAACGACTACGTTATCGGGCAGGATCGCGCCAAGCGCGTGCTCTCGGTCGCGGTGCATAATCACTACAAGCGCCTGAAGCACAGCGGCAAGGCGGGCGACGTCGAGTTGGCGAAGTCGAACATCCTGCTCGTCGGTCCGACCGGCAGCGGCAAGACGCTGCTGGCGCAGACGCTGGCGCGCACTTTTGACGTGCCGTTCACGATGGCCGACGCGACCACCCTGACCGAGGCCGGCTATGTGGGCGAGGACGTCGAGAACATCATCCTGAAGCTGCTTCAGGCGTCCGACTACAATGTTGAAAAGGCGCAGCACGGCATCGTCTACATCGACGAGATCGACAAGATCACCCGCAAGGCCGAGAATCCCTCGATCACCCGCGATGTGTCGGGCGAAGGCGTGCAGCAGGCGCTCCTCAAGCTGATGGAAGGCACCACCGCCTCCGTCCCGCCGCAGGGAGGCCGCAAGCACCCGCAGCAGGAATTCCTGCAGGTGGACACGACCAACATCCTGTTCATCTGCGGCGGCGCATTCGCCGGCCTAGAGAAGATCATCGGCGACCGGCTGCAGAAGCGTTCAATCGGTTTCGGCGCGCACATCGCCGATCCCGAGCAGGCGCGCGTGGGCGAGATGCTGCAGAAGTGCGAACCGGAAGACCTGCTCAAGTTCGGCCTGATCCCCGAATTCGTCGGTCGCCTGCCGGTGATCGCCACGCTGCACGACCTCGACGTGCCGGCATTGGTCGAGATCCTCAAGGAACCGAAGAACGCGCTGGTCAAGCAATACCACAAGCTGTTCGAGCTCGAGGACGTCGAGCTGACCTTTACCGACGATGCGCTCGAAGCGATCGCCAAGAAGGCCATCAAGCGCAGGACCGGCGCGCGCGGCCTGCGCTCGATCGTCGAGGCCATCCTGCTCGACACGATGTTCGACCTGCCGAGCATGAACGGAGTCACCGAGGTCGTCGTCGACAAGGATGTCGTGGAGGGCCGCAAGGAGCCGGTCCGCGTCGTCACCGGCGAAGGCAAGAAGAAGGAGGCGGCGGCTTAAGCCGCGCTGCCGACGCCGACGGAATTCGCTGCGCCCACCGGTTCTGGTGTCTTGATCGCCGGAGTATGGTCGTCTGGCCATGCTGAAAGCGGGCGTTCCGCTTCCCGCGCTGGAATCTAGCAGCCGTGCGCGGCAATGGAGCAGTCTGCGCCACCCGTTTCCACCTGCACGGTCGCATGGCCGATGTGGAAATCGTGCTCAAGCTCGTGTGCAACCTCATGCAGAAAGCTGTCCCCTGGCTGTCCGCCGGGCATGACCAGGTGCGCCGTAAGTGCTGTTTCGGTGGTGCTCATCGGCCAGATGTGCAGGTCGTGCACCGCGGCGACGCCCGGCAGGTCCTCGAGGTAAGCCCGCACGGCGCCTTCGTCGATGCCGTCGGGCACCGCGTGCAGCGCCATCTTCACACTGTCCTCGAGCAGCCCCCAGGTGCCCCAGGCGATGACGAAGACGATTACGAGGCTGGTCAGCGGGTCGATCCATAACGTGCCGGTAGTCAGGATCAGCACTCCGGCCACTACGACGCCGACCGAGACCAGCGTATCGCCTGCCATGTGCATGAAGGCGCCGCGGATGTTGATGTCGCTCTTGCGCCCGCTGGCGAAGAGCAGTGCGGTGGCGCCATTGACCACGATCCCGACGCCGGCCACCGCGATCATGGCCCCGCCCTCGACCGGCGCCGGATCAATCAGGCGATCGATGGTCTCGAACAGGATCGCACCGAGCGCCACCAGCAACAACCCTGCATTGGCCAAGGCCGCGAGGATCGAGCTCGACTTGTAGCCGTACGTGTAGCGTCCACTTGCCGGCAGCGCGCTCATGTAGGCGGCGCCCCAAGCGATCAGCAGGCTGAGGACGTCGGACAGGTTGTGGCCGGCATCGGCGACCAGCGCCATCGACCCAGACCAGATGCCGAAGCCGGCCTCGATCAACACGAAGGCCGAGTTGAGCAGCACGCCGATCGCAAATGCCCGGCCATAATCCGCCGGGCTGCGATCATGGCCCTGATCGAGCCTGTGCGAATGTGAGTGCTCCGCGCCCATGGCGATCAACCGTAGATGCAGTCGTCGAGACCGTCACGCCTCACGACTCCGATCCGCGCCTGGATCGTGTTGCCATAGCGGCGAGTGAAGCCGCTCGGGCTCACCACAGCACGCTCCTTGGGCTGCGGCAGGGCAGCGGCGATGCGCGCTGCCTCCGACCGGCTGAGCCGGGCGGCAGAGTGCCTGAAGTAGCGCTGCGAGCCCGCTTCGACGCCGTAAGTCCCGATCCCGGTCTCGGCCACGTTGAGATACACCTCCATGATTCGGCGCTTGCCCCAGATCTGCTCGATCAGCAGCGTGAACCAGGCCTCCAGCCCCTTGCGGAAGTAGCCGCCACCCTGCCACAGGAAGACGTTCTTGGCGGTCTGCTGGCTGATCGTCGATCCCCCGCGAATGCGCCCGCCGCGCGCGTTGCGCTCGATCGCCTTTTCGATCGCCTGGCGGTCGAATCCGTCGTGCTCGCAGAACTTGCCGTCCTCGCCCGCGATCACCGCACGCGCCATGTTCGGGTCGATGCGGTTGAGCGGCTCCCAGTCCTTGACGATGCCGTGCTCGTCCATCAGCATAGTGGCGGTGACGGGCACAGGAACGAAGCGATAGAGGATGACCAGCGCGAAGCTGAGCCCGACGAACCAGAGCAGGGCCCACACGAGGAAGCGCAACAGGCGGATCATGGGTTTGACCTAACCAAGCCGGGCGACGGGCGCAATTGGGTGCCGGGAGAACAGACTCGACGCGGGCGATGAGTTGGCGCAGCCTCACCGCATCGCCTGTCCAGGGAGACTATCAATGCCGCAATTCGTGATCGAACGGGAAATGCCAGGCGTCGGCGCTGCCTCGCCGCAAGACCTCAAGGCCGCTTCGCAGACCAGCTGCAACGTGCTGCGCGAGCTCGGGCCGGAGATCCAGTGGGTCCATAGCTACGTCACCGACGACAAGATCTACTGCATCTACCGCGCGCCGAACGCCGAGATCATCCGAGAGCATGCGGAAAAGGGCGGCTTCCCGGCGAACTCCATCAGCGAAGTGCGCACCATGATCGACCCGACCACGGCTGAATGAGGAATGGGGCGGAGATTCCGCCCCCTCTTCCCTTGGATCAGGCCAGCGCCAGCAGCCGTTCGCCAGCGATGCGCTGCATCGCCTTCTGCAGCTTCTCGAACGCGCGGACTTCTATCTGGCGGATGCGCTCGCGGCTGACGTCATACTGCTGGCTCAGTTCCTCGAGCGTCTGCGGATTGTCCGTAAGGCGCCGCTCGGTAAGGATGTGTCGCTCGCGCTCGTTGAGGCTTTCCATCGCTTCCTCGAGCATCTCGTGGCGCACCATCGCTTCCTCGGCCTCGGCGACGGTCTCATCCTGCAGCGGGCGGTCGTCGGTCAGCCAATCCTGCCACTGTCCGCCGCCTTCCTCGTCCCCGCGCAGCGAGACGTTGAGCGACGCGTCGCCGCCCATCATCATCCGCCGGTTCATGTTGACCACTTCCTGCTCGGGCACGCCGAGATCGGTCGCGATCTTGGCGACGTCGTCCGGGTGCAGGTCGCTGTCCTCGTAAGCCTCGAGGTTCTTCTTCATCCGTCGCAGGTTGAAGAACAACTTCTTCTGCGCCGCGGTGGTGCCCATTTTCACCAGGCTCCAGGTGCGCAGGATATATTCCTGGATCGAGGCCTTGATCCACCACATCGCGTAGGTCGCGAGACGGAAGCCACGATCGGGCTCGAATTTCTTGACGCCCTGCATCAGGCCGACATTGCCTTCGGAGATCAGGTCGGAGACCGGCAGGCCGTAGCCGCGATAGCCCATGGCGATCTTGGCCACGAGCCGCAGGTGGCTGGTGACCAGCTGGGCCGCCGCTTCGGGGTCTTCATGCTCCGCATAGCGCTTGGCGAGCATGTATTCCTGCTCCGCCGTCAGCACCGGGAATTTCTTGATCTCGGCCAGATAGCGATTGAGGCTCTGCTCGCCGCCGAGCGCAGGGACGCTCAAGGACCGAGTGGTTGTCTTGCTGCTCACGTGTTCCCTAGACCTTTCTTGTCGGCCGACTGTTCGCGAACCCCTACCGGGCATCCGCGGGGCGCGGCCACATTCATGCCCCCATATATACCAAAATCGCGCACATCCGTGCGCAATTCATCGATTTGAATGACCGGTTTCGTCGATAAGTTCCTTCATGTCGGGCGGCAGATCGCTGGTGAAGCGCAGCCTGTCCGAAGTGACCGGGTGGACGAAGCCGAGCACCGCCGCATGGAGGGCCTGGCGCTTGAATCCGAGCCGCTGGAGAACCGGCCGCACCTGCGCATTGGCACGCCCATAGAGTGGATCCCCCAATAGAGCGTGGCCGATTGACGCAAGGTGAACCCGTACCTGGTGGGTCCGCCCGGTTTCGAGCCGGCATTCGACAAGCGCGCAGCCGTCCATCTTCCTGAGCACTCTATAACGCGTCACCGCGCGCTTTCCACGCGAGGAATCCTTGGGCAACACCGCCATTTTCTTGCGGTTGGAGTCGGATCGGCCGACCCGTTCGCTTATCGTGCCTTCGGCAGGCCGAGGATGGCCGTTGCAGACCGCCAGATAGGCCCGCTCGATCGAATGGTCGGCAAATTGGCTCGCCAGCCCTTCGTGGGCCGCGTCGGACTTGGCGACAACCAGCAGGCCCGAAGTGTCCTTGTCGATCCGGTGGACGATCCCCGGCCGGGCCACGCCGCCGATGCCCGAAAGCTGCCCCTTGCAGTGGTGCAGCAACGCGTTGACCAGCGTGCCCGCCGGATTACCCGCTGCCGGGTGGACCACCATGCCCGCGGGCTTGTCGATCACGATCAAGTCCGCGTCCTCGTAGACCACGACGAGCGGAATCTCTTCAGGGGCGGCCTTCGCGTCGGCAGGAGCCGGCACGTCGATGGCGAAATCGCCGCCGGGGGATTTGGCCGACGCCTGGGCCACGACCTTGCCGCCGAGCGTCACCCGACCCTCGCCCATCAGAGCCTTGACTCGCTCGCGCGATAGGCCGCTCGCCTCGGCCAGCGCCTTGTCCAGGCGCTGCCCGGTTTCGAGCACGCCACTGATGACTTTGCCCTCCCCCATGATAGGAAAATGGGTAATGGAACTGCGTGTCACAAGGGCAGCGCTTGACGCGATCCGGGCTGCCGCGGACGACGCGGCGCCCGAAGAATGCTGCGGTCTTCTGACGGGTCGGCCGGGTTGCATCGAGCGGGCGACCCGCGCAGCCAATGTCGCCGAGGATCGGCGTCGCTGGTTCGAAATCGACCCGCAAGCGCTGATAGATGCCCATCGTGTCGCGCGTAGGGGTGGTGCGGCGGTGATTGGCTATTTTCACTCACACCCTTCCGGCCCGGCCAAACCGTCGGAAATTGACCGCGCCCAAGCGGCGCACGACGGCAGTGTCTGGGCGATCGCCGGCGCGAGCGGTGTGACGTTCTGGCGCGACGATGAGGGAGGGTTCGTGCGGCTTTCCTATGGGCTGGAGGACAGCTAAGGCCTCGCGCGATGACTTCCTCGACCGATCTTGCCGCGCTGCTGTGTTCGCGCCTGTGCCACGACATGCTCAGTCCCGTCGGGGCCTTGAGCAACGGGCTCGAGTTGCTCGCCGACGAGAAGGACCCGGAGATGCGCCGGCGCTGCTTCGAGTTGCTCGAGCAGAGCGCGCGGATCAGCGCGGACAAGCTCAAGTTCTTCCGCCTCGCCTACGGAGCCGCCGGAGGGTTCGGCGATGAAGTCCCGACCGAGGAGCCGCGCGAGCTGATCGCCGGCCTGGTGGCGGGCAACGAACGCTTGACCCTCGAGTGGGCGGTCGCGGACGCCACGCTGCCCAAGCCGGCGGTCAAGGTGCTGCTCAACCTCGCAGCGATCGCCATCGATGCGCTCATTCGCGGAGGGACGCTCGCGGTCGGTGCCGAACGACGCGACGGCGCCACCGAAATCGCCGTGCGCGCCTCGGGCCCGCGCGTGGCGTTCGATGCCAACATCGGCAAGGCGCTCGACGGTTCGCTGACCGAGAGCGAATTGTCAGGCAAGACCGCGCCCGCGCACATGATCCGCCTGCTCGCCAGGGAACTCGGCGGCGGACTGCAGTACGCCATGAGCGCCGAGGCCTTGGTGATGGGCGCGATCCTGCCCGACAGCGCGTCCTGATGGGCAGCGAGCTCGTTCATCGCGAGCTCCCCTCGCCCAACTGGGACGAACGGGCGCTGCCGGTGACGATGGCGGTTATCCACTACACCGAGATGGCGCGCGAGGACGCGCTCCGGCGGCTGACCGATCCGGAGGCCAGGGTCAGCGCGCACTACTTCATTTCGGAGGAAGGCGAGGTCGTGCGCCTGGTCCCCGAAGACAAGCGGGCCTGGCACGCCGGGGCGAGCTTCTGGCGCGGGCACAAGGACGTCAACTCGGCGAGCGTCGGCATCGAACTCGACCATCCTGGCCATGCGCTGGGCTATCGTGGGTTCGCCGAGGCGCAGATCGACGCGCTGGTGCCGCTGCTGCATGAAATCGTCCGCCGGCACGATATTCCGCGCGCCAACGTGCTCGGCCATTCCGACGTCGCCCCCGGGCGCAAGGTCGATCCGGGCGAGCTGTTCCCCTGGGATCGCCTTGCCGAATACAAGTTGTGCCTGCCGCGACCGGCGAAGCTCGAACTGGGCGACCCGTTCGACAACGATGGCGCCTTCTATCTCGCGCTCGAGCGGTTCGGCTACGACATCACCGACGGGCACAAGGCGGTCGAGGCGTTCCAGCGACGCTGGCGGCCCGAGCGGATCGACGGGATGATCGACGGCGAGGTGCGGGCGATCCTGTTCCAGTTGCTCTTGGATCGCGACGCCGGACGCACTAGATAGGCGACACCAGGGGGCCGGGCAGCCGCGTCATTCGCAAGAATGCCGAGGAAAGTCCGGGCTCCGCGAAACAAGGGTGGCGGGTAACGCCCGCCGGGCGAAGGACTTGCTCCCGAGCCCAGGGAAAGTGCCACAGAGAGTATACCGCCGATGGCCCCTAAAGGGCACAGGCAAGGGTGAAAGGGTGCGGTAACGGCGCACCGGGGCGCTGGTAACAGGGTCCGCATGGCAAACCCCACCCGGAGCAAGACCGAATAGGGGCGGCGCGCCAGCTTGCTGGCAGGTCGGTTTCGGACCGAGCCGCCCGGGTTGGTTGCTGGAGCGGCCGGGCAACCGGTCGCCGAGATGAATGGCTGCCCCCGAGCGGCCGGTCCCTGACGGGATACCGCGCGCGGGACAGAACCCGGCTTACAGGCCCCCTGGCACTTTTCGAGATTCAGACGACGGGCGCGGCGGCGGTTATCGCGCCGTCCGCACCTTCGACCGCTTCGATGTAGCGGCGCGAGACGCCCTCGATGACCAGCGCGGTCAGGCGCCCCGTCATGAAGGCACCGGTATCGATCCCGATGCGATTGCCGCAATCCTCGACCGAATCGCAGATCGTGTGGCCGTGAACCACGACCACTCCGTGCGGCTCGGGATACGACAGGAACGGCTCGCGAATCCAGCGCAGGTCCTTGTCGCGCTGCTCGTCGAGCGGCACCCGGGGATCGATGCCGGCATGTACGAACAGGTAGTCGCCAGCGCGGACCATGCCTTCGAAGCCATTGACGAAGGTTATGTCTTCGGCCGGCACCGCCTCGCGCATCAGGTCCTGCGCCTCCTCGAGTGTGGCCCGCGCGAAACGTTCCCGGTCGACTCCATAGCTGAGCACCGTCTCGCGGCCGCCGTGGCGCAGGAAATGGCGGAACATCTCGATGTCCGACAGGCTGCGCAGGAACATCTCCTCGTGGTTGCCGAAGAGAATCCGGACCCGGCGCCGGCCTTGCCACTCGCGAGCGAGGCCGATCACGCCCTTGCTGTCGGGTCCGCGGTCGACGAGGTCGCCAAGCAGGACGATCAGTGTCTCCGCCGGTGCGCTCTCGGCATCATCCGTCTCGATCGCGTCGACGAGTGCCCGGAACAGGTCCAACCGGCCATGGATATCGCCCACCGCATACACGCGCTGCCCGGCGGGCAGTTCCGCGTGCGGCGCGTCCGTGCGGCGCGCAAACATCTGTTTCAGCGACTGCAGCATGAAATCCGGACCGATCCTCTAGCGGGAACGCGCGGGGGCGCAATATGGTGGCCTCCGTTGCGCAAAAACACTGTCTAGCTCCTTAATGTGACGCGAAAGGCACACATATCGACGCAAACTCGCGTCCATTCTGCAATTTCCTTGTGCAATGCAGCATCACGTTGCAGATTCATTGCGCTTGGTCAGGAAAACCGCTCCGCCGAACAGAGAGCGAGCCGACCGGCGCAGGTGGGACGAGGCATAGTTTTTCACCCCAAGAAGGGAACTGCCCATGCTTACGTCCGTCCGCAGCCTGCTGGCTGCTACCGTCCTTGCCGGCGCTGCGCTGGCCGCCACGCCTGCCTTCGCGCAGGACGAGGAAGCCAACACGTCCGGTCTTACCGTTTCCGGCAACGTTGCCCTGGTCACCGATTACCGTTTCCGCGGCGTGTCGCTGTCGGGTGGCGACCCCGCCGTCCAGGGTGGCATCGACCTCTCCCACGAGAGCGGCTTTTACGTCGGCACCTGGTCTTCGTCGCTCGTCGGCGGCTCGCCGTATGGCGAGATGGAGCTCGACCTCTACGGCGGCTGGACCGGCGACATCACGCCGGGCGTGAAGCTCGACGTCGGCCTGCTGTACTACGTCTACCCGACCGGTGACGTCGACGGCGTCGACACCGACTACTTCGAGCCCTACGCCTCGGTCGCCACCACCATCGGTCCCGTCAGCGCGACTCTCGGCGCGGCTTACGCCTGGGAGCAGGATTCGCTCGGCGGCGACGACAACCTTTACGTCTACACCGACTGGAGCCTCGGCGTCCCCAACACGCCGATCACCCTCAGCGCCCACCTCGGCTACACCGACGGCGTGCTCGCGCCGCCGTACCTCGCCGGCTCGGTCGACGATAATGGCTTCGATTGGTCGGTCGGCGCCAGCACCACGCTGATCGGCGGCCTGAGCGCTGGCGTTTCCTACGTCGGCGTCGAGGGCCCCAGCATCGACGGCTTCACCGACGACGCGATCGTCGCGACGCTGTCGTTCACCGGCTGAGCCCGGCGACAGTCCGCCTGCAGCAAGGCCCGCTCCGCTTCGGCGGGGCGGGCCTTTGCCCTTTCAGCGCAAGTAGAAATCGACCGTCGTGACCACGCGGACCCGCTTGTACGGCGTATCGGCCACGCCCCAGCCGCCGCCGCTGTCACCGTCGCGCCCGGTGATCTCAAAATAGCCCTGCGTCGCCTGCTTGATGCCGCCGACGCCGGTGTCGCTGTCTTTGGCAAACTGCTCGGCCGCCGCGCGCGCGTCCTTGGTCGCGGCGGCGACCATCGCCGGCTTGACGTCGTTGAGCCTGGTGAAGGTGTAGGCCATACCCGAGCCTTCCTCGAGCAGCACGCCGCGCCGGACGAGGTCGAACTGCCGGCGCACCGCGCGCTGGGCGCGGGCGATGTCGGTGGTGCGCAAGGTCATCCGCTGGCGCACGGTGAAGGTGGTGATGCCGTCCTGGGTGAAGCTGGTGACGTTGACTCCAGTGGGCTGCAGCGCCTCGTCGGCAAAGCCTAGCTCCTTGAAGAACGCTCGGATCGCCGCGGTATCCTGGTCGACGCTGGCCTGGGCGGTGGCGAGATCGCCGGCGCTGGCCGAATAGGCGATCGTCCAGGTGGCGAGGTCGGCCACGACGTCGCGCTCGGCGAGGCCCCGCACGGTGACCGAGCGGTCGGCCGCGCGGGCTCGGGTCAGGCCGTCGCCGAGCAGGTAGCCGCCGACGATCAGTCCCACAGCGAGGATTGCGGACGAGACGAGCAGCGCCTGTGCCGGCGGCCGGAGCCAGAAAGCGGTGGCGGACGACGGTTCCTCTTCGCTAACATCGGTCATGATGGAACTCCCTGAGGGCAGGCCCCTAGCCTGTTACCGATGTGGGCCGCCTGCGATGAACCGTGCTTGAATAGAGATGAATGGAGTTTTTTGATGGTCCAGTACCTCCACACCATGATCCGCATCACCGACCCCGAAGCCACGGTCGGGTTCTTCAAGCTGCTCGGCCTCGAGGAAGTGCGGCGGATGGAAAGCGAAAAGGGCCGCTTCACCCTGATCTTCCTCGCCTCGCCCGGTCAGGCCGACGTCGCCGAAGTCGAGCTGACCTGGAACTGGCCGCCCGAAGACGGCAGCCCGCCCGAAGCGTACACCGGCGGGCGCAACTTCGGCCACCTCGCCTACCGGGTCGAGAACATCTACGACACCTGCCAGCGGCTGATGGACGCCGGCGTGACCATCAACCGCCCGCCGCGCGACGGGCACATGGCGTTCATCAGGACCCCCGACGGCATCTCGATCGAGCTGCTGCAGGACGGCCACCTGGCGCCGCAGGAGCCGTGGGCGAGCATGGAAAACACCGGCAGCTGGTAGCGCGGGTCCGGCGAGGCGGCCGCGCGGTTCAGGCTTCAGCCGCCTTTGCTGAACTCTGTGCCCTGTTCAGGGTCAAAGTTCACACCCTGTGACCCTCGTCTTGCTTACCTTTTACCCGTTTTTTCATTATCTTACATTCAAAGACCAAGGATCACAGGATTCCGGGCAAGCGCGAACCTTCAAACCTGAGGATCGGACCGCAGCATGTCCGTCGGTCAGTGCCGGCGGATCGATGACTGGTGCGGAAACAGGCGATGGCGTTGTCGCGCCGCACTCGATTCCCCCTCGCCGGGCCGGTGAAAATCGGCGACCCGGTTCCAGCAGCGCCCCGAGTAGAGCAGGGCCGGACACGTGTAGGAAAATGGTTTCTGCTCCGGAGCGAGAGAAGCGTTTCGCTTGCCAAGCGCCGCCCCAGCCGCCACCTGCCCGGGAATGGCCCGTGCCCTCCCCCAGGTCGTCATCATCGGCCGACCCAACGTCGGCAAGTCGACGCTGTTCAACCGGCTGGTCGGCAAGAAGCTTGCGCTGGTCGACGATCAGCCGGGTGTCACGCGCGACCGGCGTCTGGGCCATGCGGGGCTGCTCGGGCTCGAGTTCGAAGCGGTCGACACCGCCGGGTGGGAAGACGAGGAACCCGAGACGCTCCCCGGCCGGATGCGCGCCCAGACCGAAGTCTCGCTGCAGGGCGCCGACGCCGCGCTGTTCGTGATCGACGCGCGCGCCGGGCTCACCCCGCTCGACGAGGAAATCGGCCGCTGGCTGCGCGAGCAGGAAGTGCCGGTGGTGCTGGTGGCCAACAAGGCCGAGGGCAATGCCGGGCAGTCGGGCATCCTCGAAGCCTATTCGCTCGGCCTCGGCGAGCCGGTGCCCGTTTCGGCCGAGCACGGCGAAGGCGTGGCCGACCTCTACGAAGCGCTGCTGCCGCTGATCGTCGACATGCAGCCCGAACGCGAAGTCGACAGCGAGGCCGGCGAGGAAGAGTTGCGGCCCGACTCCCCGCTCTCGCTGGCGATCGTCGGCCGGCCCAACGCCGGCAAGTCGACGCTGATCAACCGCCTGCTCGGCGAAGACCGGCTGCTGACCGGACCCGAGGCCGGCATCACCCGCGATTCGATCGCGGTCGAGTGGACCTGGACCGATCCCGCGACCGGGCAGGAACGCCCGATCAAGCTGATCGACACCGCCGGAATGCGCAAGAAGGCCAAGGTCGACGACAAGCTCGAGCGGCTGGCCGTCGCCGACGCGCGGCGGGCGGTCGATTTCGCCGAAGTCGTGGTCCTGCTGCTCGATGCCACCCGCGGGCTCGAAGTGCAGGACCTCAAGATCGCCAACCTCGTGCTCGAGGAAGGCCGCGCGCTGATGGTGGCGATCAACAAGTGGGACGTCGCCGAGGATGCCAGCGCGTTGTTCAACGGCATTCGCGCCGCGCTCGACGAAGGCCTGGCCCAGTTGAAGGGCGTGCCGCTGCTGGCCGTCTCGGCGATCACCGGCAAGGGCCTCGACCAGATGATCAGCGCCGCGTTCGAACTGCGCGAGCAGTGGAGCCGCCGGGTGCCGACCGCGCAGCTCAACCGCTGGTTCGACAAGGCGATGGAAGCCAATCCCCCTCCTGCCCCCGGCGGCCGGCGGATCAAGCTGCGCTACGTGACCCAGATCAAGACCCGCCCGCCGAGCTTCGTGGTGTTCGGCACGCGGCTCGACGACCTCCCGGCAAGCTACGAGCGCTACCTGGTCAACTCCATCCGCAAGGACCTGGGCTTCGGCGCGGTGCCGGTGCGCCTCACGCTGCGGAGCCCGAAGAACCCGTTTTCGCAGGACTGAGCAAAGGCAGGCACATGGACATCACCCCGACGAGCATGGCGGCGGTCACCTTCACGCTGGTGGACGCGCTGTTCAACCGGCTGATCGAGAAAGGGGTGCTGACGCGCGACGACCAGATCGCCATCTTCCAGCGCGCGCAGGCCAGCCTCAAGTCGTCCGAGGACCCGCAGATGCGCGAGGCGGTGGCGCTGCTGGAGCACCTGTACAAGTCGTAGTCGCCTGGAGCAGCATTACCGCCGCAAGGGAGGAACGCACGATGGTAAGGATCTCGACTCATCCCGAACGCCACCTCATCGAGCGGATCGGCTGGCTGCGCGCGGCTGTACTCGGCGCCAACGACGGCATCGTCTCCACCGCCAGCCTGATCATGGGCGTCGCCGCCGCCGCATCGGGCAAAGGCGAAGTCATGCTCGCCGGAGTTGCCGGGCTGGTTGCCGGGGCGATGTCGATGGCCGCGGGCGAATACGTATCGGTGAGCTCGCAGGCGGATACCGAAGCCGCCGATCTCGCGCGCGAGCGCGGCGAGCTCGCGCAAGCCCCCGAAGCCGAGCATGCCGAGCTGGCCGGCATCTATCGCCAGCGCGGGCTCGACGCGGCGACCGCAGAGACCGTCGCGACGCAGCTGATGGCGCACGATGCGCTCGGCGCCCATGCGCGCGACGAGCTGAGCATCACCCACGCGACCACCGCCCGGCCGGTCCAGGCCGCGCTGACCTCGGCGGCGACGTTTACCGCCGGCGCCGCGCTGCCGCTCGTCACCGCCGCGCTGCTGCCGATCGGCAACCGGATGATCGTCGGCGTCCCGCTGGCCTCGCTGGTGTTTCTCGCCGCGCTGGGCTCGGTCGGCGCGCGCGCGGGCGGCGCGCCGGTCGGCAAGGCGATGCTGCGGGTGACCTTCTGGGGCGCGCTGGCGATGGCCATCACCGCCGGCATCGGCAAGCTCGTCGGCACCGCGGTCTGACCGGCGCGGCCGGTCGCGCGGTCAGTCGAACCCGATCCCGCGCAGCGCCGCCTCGTCGCCGGGCAGCGCCTGCCCGGCCGGGAACCCGTTGGCCTGCAGCAGGTACGCCGCCACCGTGAGGTAATCCGCTTCCGGCAGCGAACCACCGGCACCGGGCGGCATTGTCCGCACCTTGGCGAGAAGTTCGGCGAGCGTCCGTCCGCGCCAGTTGGCGAGGAACGCGTCCCCGGTGAGCGGCGGCACCCCCTGCGCCGGAGCGAATGTCGCGCCGTGGCAGGCGGCGCAGCTCTGGGCGTAGACCTGCCGGCCCGCGGCCGCCTGCGCGGTGCCGAACACCCCGTCGGCAAGGCGCCGCAGCGCCCCCCCGGCCGGCGCGGGATCGATCGAGCGTGCGTTGCCCGCGGGGTTGACCGGCGCCCGCGGCGGGCCCTGCCGGCCGATCCCGGCGTCGGGCAAGGCAAATACGAACAGCGTGCCTTGGGTGCCGTGGATCAGCTCGGGGGTGAAGCTGTCGCCGAGCCAGAACCCAGTCGATACGGCCACGTACTGGTGCCCGCCAGCCTCGAAGGTGACCGGGTAGCCGGTCACCGCCGAGCCGAGGTTCATTTCCCACAGCACCCGGCCGTTCCGCTGGTCGAGCGCGCGGAAGCGCCCCGCGGCATCGCCCGCGAACAGCAGACCGCCGCCGGTCGTCAGCAGCGACTGCATCCCGGCGCGGATCGCGTACTTCCATTCGGTCCGCCCGGTCACCGCGTTGACCGCGGTGATCACGCCGAGCTTGTTGTCCGACCCCGGGGCGAGCGCGATCCGCGCGGCGACCGCATAGCCGGGATTGTCCCAGTTCGGCTGCACCGCGCTGACGGTCTCGCACAGGTTCTGCGCGGGGAAATACATCGTCCTGGTCAGCGGACTGTAGGCCGGCGCCTGGTAGTTGGCCCCGCCGGTCGAGGACGGGCACACGAACAACGGCTTGCCGATCTCGGTGAACACGGTCGCGGGATTGACCGTGACCCTGCCGGTTGCGCCGTCGATCGACTGCACCACGTTCTGCATCACCGTCGGCCGCGCCCACAGGAACTCGCCGGTGCGCCGGTCGAGTGTATAGACGATGCCGGTCTTGCCCGGCACCCCGGTGACCACCTTGTAGGTCTTCGACCGATCGATCCTGGGATTGATCCAGCTGACTTCGCCCGGATCGGGCGCGACCTGCTCGTCGAGCAGGATGCGCGGAAACGGATGGTCGAGATCCCAGTGGTCGACCACGTGCTGGTAGTGCCACACGATCCGGCCCGTGCGCACGTCGAGCGCGAGCGTCGAGTTGTGGTAGAGATAGGTGTAGTCGTTGCCCGCCAGCAGGAACTTGGGCGCCGGGGTGCTGACCGAGGTGCCCATGTACAGGAGGTGCAGCTCGGGATCGTAGCTGGCGTTCATCCACGCGCCGACCTGCATGCGCTTCTCAAGCGGCCAGCCGCCCCAGGTGGCGTCGTTCGGATCGCCGCCGCGCGCGATCGTGCTGGTGCGCCAGACCTCGCGCCCGGTGCGTGCGTCGTGCGCGGTGATCACGCAGGCGTCGGGGCCGCCTTCGGGCTCGCACGAGCGACCGGTGATGGCGAGGCCGTCGGCGATGATCGGGCCCGAGCTCTGCTTGGCGCCCTTGCGGTAGTCCATGATCTGGGTCTCCCAGGCCAGGGCGCCGGTCTGGGCGTTCACCGCATAGATGTGATCGTCCGACCCGCGCGCGATGATCAGGTTGCCGTAGATCGCCAGGTTGCGGTTGGTGTCGGGGAACGTCAGGCTCTGGGCGAGGTCCTTGGGCAGCTCGCGGGTGTGGATCCACAGCACGTCGCCCGAGGCCGCGTCCATCGCGGTGATCCTGTCGCTCGGGCCGGGGAAGTACATCACCCCGTCGTGCACCAGCGGCGTGCCTTCCTGGTGCCCCGCTTCGAGCGGGCGGACCCAGACCAGGCGCAACTGGTCGACGTTCTTGCGATCGATCTCGTCGAGCGGGCTGTAGCCCCACGAATCGAGCGTGCGCCGCCAGCTGAGCCAGTCGCTGGGATCGGGATGCTGGATCATCGCGTCGGTCACCGGCACGAACGGCGCGGCAGTCTGGCCCACCGCCTGAGCGACGGCGAGGCTCGCCAGCGCCACGCCCGCGGCGATCCGTGCGGCCAGCTTCGATGCCCCCATGCTCATCCTCCTCCGCGGCCGTGATCGGCTCGCCCGGGCAGCCTAGCATGGTTTGGCCAATGCTCTAGATAGCGCGGGCATGAGCCTGTCCCCGCGCCGCCGGCTGCCGCCCGGCCTGCTGGTCGAGAGCTGGAGCGCGCCCGACGGGTGGCCGCTGCGCACCTTTCGCCACGACGCGGAAGACCCCGCGGCGGGCAGCCTGCTGTTCCTCGGCGGGCGTGGCGACTTCTTCGAGAAGTACCTCGAAGCGATCGCCGACTGGCGAGCGGCTGGCTGGAACGTCGCCGGCTTCGACTGGCGCGGCCAGGGCGGCTCGGGCCGGCTGCACCCGGGGGGCGCCTGCCACGTCGGGGACTTCGCGCTGCTGCTCGACGACCTCGCCGCGTTCTGCCGCGCGTGGCGGGCGGCGACGCCCGGCCCGCACGTGGCCGTCGGCCATTCGCTCGGCGGGCACCTGCTGCTGAAGGCGGTGGCGCTCGGGCTGGTCGAACTCGACGGCATGATCCTGCTGGCGCCGATGCTGGGGATCCGCGCCGGGCCGCTCGGCAACCGCGCGCTGGGCGGCCTGGCGACGCTCGGCCGGCTGCCGGGCCTGCGCGGCCGGGCAATCTGGAGCGGCCAGCGCAGCCCCGCCCCGGGGCGCGTGACCTCGTGCCCCGAACGCCAGGCCGACAAGGCGTGGTGGAAGGCGGCGCGCCCCGAGCTCGGACGCGGCGGACCGACCTGGGGCTGGCTGGCGGCCGCGATGCGCTCGATCGCCGAGCTCGAGCGCCTGCTCCGCACCCGCCCGGCCCTGCCGCCGGGCCTGCTGCTGGCGGCGGCCGGCGATCCGATCGTGGATTCGGCCGCGATCCGCCGCGTCCGCCGGTTCCTGCCCGATGTCGAGCACGCCGAGATCGCCGGCGCCGGGCACGAGCTGCTGCGCGAGCGCGACGGCCCGCGCACCGCGTGCCTCGCGCACATTCGCCGCTTTCTCGCCAGCGCGGCGGCGCGAAGCTGAGTTATCCACAGCGCTGCCGCCCGCAGGCGACGCCGGACGGCATCGTGTCGCAGCGGTGAAACATTCAGGCCGCACTTCCCTCCCCGACAGGAGCGGAACTTGGCCATGAACATGCAGACGGCGGGTGTCGCGGCGGCCTACGACAGGTGGGCGCCGATCTACGATGTGGTTTTCGGCGGGGTCTTCGCCACCGGCCGGCGCGAGGCGATCGCCGCGGCGGAGGACATCGGCGGGCGGATCCTAGAGGTGGGCGTAGGCACGGGCATCTCGCTGCCGCACTACGACCGCAAGAGCCGCGTCGTCGGCGTCGACATCTCCGAGGCGATGCTCGACAAGGCGCGGGTGCGCGTGCGCCGGCTCGCGCTCGATAACGTCGAGCGGATCGAGCAGATGGACGCGGAGAGCCTCCGCTTTGCCGACAGCGAGTTCGATGTGGTGGTGGCGCAGTACGTCGTCACCGCCGTGCCCGATCCCGAGCGCGCGCTCGACGAGTTCGTGCGCGTGGTACGGCCCGGCGGCGAGGTCATCATCACCACCCGCGTCGGCGCGGGCGGCGGGCTGCGCGGAAACATCGAGAAGGCGCTGATGCCGGTGACCACCCGGCTCGGCTTCCGCACCGAATTCCCGTGGCAGCGCTACGAAGCGTGGGCCGCGCGGAACCGGCAGGTCCGGCTGGTCGAGAACCGGCCGCTGCCGCCGCTCGGCCATTTCTCGCTCGTCCGATATCAAAAGCTAGCAGGCTGACCCGATCATGCACACGTCCGAACAGAAGAAGATGGCGCGCTTCCGCGATCACCTGCGCGAGCAGCGGTGGGACGATCATCGCTACTACCACCACAGCGTGGTCAACCAGAGCCTGCACTTCGTCAGCGCGGCGACCTTCCTCGTCGCCTACGCCATCGTCTGGAGCCATCCGGCGGTCGCCGCCCTGCTGGCCTGGGGCGTGGCGATGACCAGCCGGCAGGCGGGGCATTTCTTCTTCGAGCCCAAGGGCTACGACGACGTCAACGACTGCTCCCACGAGCACAAGGAAGAGATCAAGGTCGGCTACAACCTCGCGCGCAAGGTGGTGCTGATGGGCCTGTGGGCGCTGAGCCCGGTGCTGCTGTGGGCCCGGCCGTCGCTGTTCGGCCTCGTCCCGCCGGCCGCGGGAATCGCCGGCTTTCTCGAGAACCTCGGGCTGATGTGGCTCGCGCTCGGCGCCGGCGGGCTGCTGTTCCGCACGATCCAGCTGTTCTTCGTCCGCGACGTCGAGACCGGGCTGGTATGGGCGGCCAAGATCATCACCGATCCGTTCAACGACTTCCGCCTCTACCGGCGCGCTCCGGCGCAACTGGCGCGGCGCGCGGCGGCCTGGCGCCCGGCCAAGCTCAGCTGAGCCCGTTCAGCGCAGCGCGTGGCGCAGCATCTCGCGCACCACGCGCCGGCGCAGCGCCTTGCCGGCGTCGCCTTCGGGGAGCCACCACCAGCCGTCGTCGGCCATCGCCCGGGCCGCGGCGACGAAGCGATCGGCGACCGCGGCGAAGTCCGCTTGGGTATAGGCCAGGCTGAAGATGAAGCGGCCCGAACCGACCCAGCTGAGCGCCAGCCCGTGGGCCCGCAAGTAGTACTGGAGCATCCAGTGGTAGCGTCCCGGCTGCGTGTAGCAGACCGTCCAGATGGTGCCGAGGTTGGCCACGCGCACCGGCAGGCTTTCGCCCTCCAGCCGGGTGTTGAGCGCCTCGGCATTGGCGGTCCAGCGTTCGTCGAGCCCGTCGTAGAGCGCGCGTGCCTGCGGCGTCTCCATGCGCCGCAGGAAGGCGTCCATCGCGCCCATGACGTAGGGATGCGAATTGAACGTGCCGCGGGCGAAGCAGAAATCGGCCGGGCGATCGTCGCGATAGCGCTTCATCAGCGCCGCCTTGCCGCACAGCACGCCGACCGGGAGGCCGCCGCCGAGCGTCTTGCCGTAGGTGATCATGTCGGGCTCGATGCCACCGAAGTATTCGCAGGCGCCGCGCGGGGCGAGGCGGAAGCCGGTGAAGATCTCGTCCATGATGAGCACGATGCCGGCCGCGCGGCAGGTCTCGGCGAGGCGCTTCAGCCAGTCGGAATAGGCCGTGCGATCCGCCCGGGCATCGCCGCGCCCCGACAGCAGCGTCGAATCGCCCGGCGCGTTCCTGTTGGGGTGGAGCGCCTGCAGCGGATTGACCAGCACGCAGGCGATGTCCTTGCGGGTCGCCAGCACCGCGAGCGTGCGCTCGCTCATGTCGGCGAGCGTGTAGGTCCGGTCGGCCGGGACCGGGTTGCCGATTCCCGGCTGCACGTCGTCCCACCAGCCATGATAGGCCCCGGCGAAGCGCACCAGGTGCGAGCGGCCGGTGTGGTAGCGCGCCAGGCGCACGGCCTGCATCACCGCCTCGGTGCCGGACATGTGGAACGAGACGGCGTCGAGGCCCGAGATCGCCTGCAGCCGGCGAACGTTGTCGGCCACGACCGGGTGCAGCCCGGCGAGCGTGGGGCCGAGATCCGCCGCCGTCGCGGCGCCCTCGGCGATCGTCTCGCGGTAGGCGTCGACGCCGAGGAGATTCACGCCGTAGGAGCCGGTCAGGTCGTAGAACGCGTTGCCGTCGAGGTCCGTCAGCATGACGGCCCGCGCGGCCTGATAGAAGCTCCCCGCCGAGAGATGCTCGCGCACCATCGGGCTGAACTGGAACGGCACGCGATAGGTACTGGTGAAGCGGATGTCGGGGATGCCGTCGGCGACCGCGGCGGTACGCGCCGCGGTCTGCGCGAAGCGTTCGCGGTAGAGCGCCGAGAGGCGCCCGAAGCCATCGCGGCGCCGGTCGATCACCTCGGGCGGGGCACCGTCCGCGGCGAAGAACTCGTCGTCGCCGAAGGCATAGCTCGGTACCAGCCGGGCGGCGCGGCGGGCGAGGCGCACGTGGCCCACCAGCCCCGGATGCTTGGCGCGCGAGAGCAGCACGCGGCGGCGCACCTTGCTCGCCGTCACGAGGCCGGCGGCGGTTCCCACAAGGCCCCACATCAAACGCTTCAAACCCGTCCTCCACTGCCCGGGCGGAGGCCGGCCCGATGAGCCTGCGTTCCACCGTCGCGCGGATCGCCGCCCAGGAGGACCTCAACTTCCTCCTGACCAATCGCATACCGCGACACGCGCTGACCCGCTTCATGGGCTGGTTCAGCAAGGTCGAGCAGCCATGGGTCAGCGCCGCGTCGATCGCCCTTTGGCGCTTCTTCTGTGACGTCGATCTGACAGACTCGCGTGAAAAGCATTTCCGCAGCCTGCACGCGGCCTTCATCCGGACGCTGCGCCCGGGCGCGCGGGCCGTCGATGGCGACCCGGACGCGCTGGTCTCGCCGTGCGATGCCATCGTCGGCGCGTTCGGCCGGGTGGACGAGGGGCAGGCGCTGCAGATCAAGGGCTTCCCCTATTCCCTCGCCGAGCTGTTCGGCAGCGAGGTGGAGGCGCGCGATTTCGCCGATGGCTGGTTCGTCACCCTGCGGCTGACGGCCGGGATGTATCATCGCTTCCACGCCCCGCACGACCTCGCCGTCGAGCAGGTGCGCTACATCTCCGGCGATACCTGGAACGTGAACCCGATCGCGCTCAGGCGGATCGAGCGGCTGTTCTGCAGGAACGAGCGCGCCCCGATCGCCGTCCGTCTCGACGCCACCGGCGAGCGGCTGGTGCTGGTGCCGGTCGCCGCGGTGCTGGTCGCCAGCATCCGCCTTCCCTTCCTCGATGCCGAGGCCAACGTTCGCTCGGGCGGCGAAGGCGTACGGCTCTCCCACGCGCACTTCGCCAAGGGCGAGGAGATGGGCTGGTTCGAGCACGGCTCGACCATCGTCGTGTTCACCCCGCCAGCCTGGCGCCCGGTGGCGGAGCTGACCGAAAGCAGCCCCATCCGCATGGGCGAACCGCTGCTGGCGCGCGACCGTCCGGCGGCCTGAGCCCCGTGTCACCTTCCGTGTGACGCGGATCGGGGGGTAGAGGCGCAACCTTCCGCTCACGCCCAGAACCTGCCCTCGGCCTGGCGGTCGAGCTGCTTCATCAGCCGCAGAAGCGCGGAATTGTCGGGCTTGCGCATGGAACCGCGATATCTGCCGCGGAACAGGATCGGGCGGACAAGGCCGTGGTAGGCGAGGAAGCCGAGGTCGGTGACTGTCACCTTGCGAATTGGCGCTCCCAGCGCCGCGTCCCACGCCGCCGCGAAGCTTTCGGCCCTGGGCCGGGCGCGCAGCTTGTAGGCGCTCTTGCGGCTCATCCCGACCGCCTCGCACGCCCCCATCACCGAGCCGGTTTCGGCGAGGTAGCCGAGGAAGTCGGCCTGGCGCTGGATGGTCCACCCATCGCGGCGGCCGCGCGTGGGCACGGGGTAGAAGGGAGGAACACGCGGCGCCCTTGAGCGTGCGGGGCAGCGCGGCGGGCGAGCGGGGGATGATTCGTGCGTCATCCGGCAGGATGAACCCGATTTGGGGGCCTGTAGGAAAGTGATTTTTTCGGGTCTGCTTTCGACCCATTGCGGACATTGGCTTGCCAGCCATACTGCGCAGATGGACCGACATGATTACACTGCTGCCGCGGAAGCACTGTTTCGGCGCTTCGCAGAGCGACACGGCCTAAGTTATGACGTGGAAGCAGGCGTGCCGATGGAGGTCTGCTGGACCTTTCCGGAGCAGGCCAAGTTGTCCTTGCCGCTCACGCTCGGCCTTCAGAACTGCGACGAACTTAACTTCGGGGTATCGGACTTCTGGTCCTACTTCTTTCCCTTCGAAGCTGTCGCCGATAAGTTCGAACGCATCTTGGATGCATGGGTCGTGGGAGACGCGCGAGTTGCCACGACCGGCCTGCGCAGCCGCCTGTTACAAGTGCGTGAGGGCAATCGTTGGAGGACCGTTTATGGGGCCGGGGGTTGCCTGTTCCCATTCAGATCGACACCGTTCGGTTTCGTGTTCAACGAACCAAGCTGACCGGCCCGCGTAATGTCCGCTAACCACCCATAGCGGCCCCATCTCCTCCCCTCGTCATTCCCGCGAACGCGGGAACCCAGTAGGCTCTGCGGGTGCAGCGCGAATTCGGGCCTTGCGTCTACATCATGGCCTCGCGCCGCAACGGCACGCTCTACACCGGCGTCACCTCCGATCTGACCAGGCGGGTCCACGAGCACCGCGAGGGCGTGGGTGCCGGGCTTCACCCGCGACCACGGCGTCAAACGCCTCGTCTGGCTCGAGCAGCATGCCACGATGGACCACGCGATCACGCGCGAGAAGCGGATCAGGAAGTGGCTCCGGGTGTGGAAGCTCGAGCTGATCGAGCGCGACAACCTCGGCTGGCGCGACCTGGCCGAGGACATCGGCTTTCCGCCGCTGGAGCCGACTGGGTCCCCGCGTTCGCGGGGATGACGAAGGTGAGGGCGAATGAAGAAGGGGGGATCGGGATGATGGAGGTGGGGGCGGGCGCCGAAAGGGGGCGATGAGGGAAGTGGCGCTGAGTGAGTGAGGCTCCCGACGGCCACTCTTCCTCCAATCGCACTATCTCCTCCCCTCGTCATTCCCGCGAACGCGGGAACCCAGTGGGCTCCGATGGTGTCGGCTTCCCCGGCGATCACGGCGTCAGGCGCCTCGCCTGGTTCGGGCAGCACGCCACGCGCTCAACGCGCACGTGTGCGCTCGCCGGACTCCGGTCGGGCGTCGGCCCGGCTCAGTCTCCTTCCGCCGCCTCGCTGTTCAGCTGGACGTAGTTCTGCAGGCCCATGCGCGCGATCATCTCGAACTGGGTCTCGAGGAAGTCGACGTGGTGTTCCTCGCTCTCGAGGATGCGCTCGAAGATCTCGCGGCTGGTGTAGTCGCGCACGCTCTCGCAATACTGGATCGCGTCCTTGAGCAGCGGAATCGCTTCCATCTCCAGGGCGAGGTCGGCCTTGAGGATCTCTTCCACGTTTTCGCCGATCTTCAGCTTGTGCAGCAGCTGGAAGTTCGGGAGCGCGTCGAGGAACAGGATGCGGTCCGCCAGCGTATCGGCGTGCTTCATCTCGTCGATCGATTCGTGCCGCTCGTATTCGGCGAGCTTGTGGACCCCCCAGTTCTTCAGCATGCGATAGTGCAGCCAGTACTGGTTGATCGCGGTCAGCTCGTTGGTGAGCGCCTTGTTGAGAAAGTCGATGACTTGCGCGTCGCCCTGCATCGCACGTCTCCTGGCGGGGGAATCGGGCCGTCGTTGTGCGCGTGCGGGATGCACCTGACAACCCCTTCGGGGCCGGGAAACGGCGGAAATCCTAGGCTTTGCGAATGAGAATCAGGATTGCGTCAGGCGACGAGGCGCGGCCTGCGATCGAGCCCGCGTTCCTCTTCCAGCAGCTCGTCGGCTTCCTCGAGGCACTGGCGGCACTGCGGCGCCTTGCCGAGCGTCGCGTAGAGCGTCTCCGCGTCGCCGTCCTCGCAGCGCGCGGCGCGGCGGAATTCGCTTTCGCGGATGGCATTGCACACACAGACGTACATGGGCGGCGAGTCTCTCTGTTGAGGTCGGCTTATTTAATGCGAATGGGTTGCAATAGCAAGTCCCATTTGGCCATCTGCCCGGTATTTGATGGACCCGGTCCGCCGCCTCAATTGTGCCCCGCGCCGGCAATTCTGTCGTCCCGTCATTAACCCAAAATTTAGGGTGATCTGCGAAGCCAGTGGCGAAGAGCCGGGAAAAGCGTGTCTCCGGCTGCCAACTAGGGGGAACAGGCCTTGCGCGTTTTGGCATTGGCTTCGCAAAAGGGCGGGTCGGGCAAGACCACGCTTTCCGGGCACCTGGCGGTGCAAGCCCAGCGCGCCGGCGCCGGCCCGGTCGTGCTCATCGACATCGACCCGCAAGGCTCGCTCGCCGACTGGTGGAACGAGCGCGAGGCCGAATACCCGGCCTTTGCGCAGACCACCGTGGCGCGCCTCGCCAACGACCTGGCGATCCTGCGCCAGCAGGGCTTCAAGCTGGCGGTGATCGATACCCCGCCGGCGATCACCATGGCGATCCAGTCGGTCATCTCGGTCGCCGAGCTGATCGTCGTGCCGACCCGCCCGAGCCCGCATGACCTGCGCGCCGTGGGCGCCACCGTCGACTTGTGCGAACGGGCCGGCAAGCCGCTCATCTTCGTGGTCAACGCCGCCACCCCCAAGGCCAAGATCACCTCGGAAGCCGCCGTCGCGCTGTCGCAGCACGGCACCGTCGCTCCGATCACCCTGCATCACCGCACCGATTACGCCGCGTCGATGATCGACGGGCGCACGGTGATGGAAGTCGAGCCCGAAGGACGCAGCGCGCAGGAAATGATCGCGCTGTGGCATTACATCGCCGACCGGCTCGAGAAGAACTTCCGCCGCACCATCTTCGCCCCGCCCAACGCGATCTCGCAGGTGCCCGGCGTGCACCACCGTCCGCAGGGCGGCTTCGGCCGCCGCATCGCCCAGTAAGGCGGAGGCGGGCCGCGATGAACGATCCCAAGCCTTTCGCTTCGCTGGGCCCGACGCTGCTGGCCCGCAAGGGCGGCGCCCGCCCGGCCATGCGCCCGCAACTCGCGGCGATGGGCAGCCTCGGCGGCGCGCAGGCGGCGCAGAAGATTGCCGAAGACCTCGAAGATCTCGGCTGGAACGACATGGGCCACGAAGAAGATGAGGTGCGCGAAGCCGAAGTGCTTTCGCTGACGCCCGCGCCGACCAACCCGGCGGCCGACGCCATGGCCCGCGCGGACGACGCCCAGGCCCGCGCCGAGCTGGCGATCATCACGCCGAGGGAACCGCGCCGCCCGCAGCGGACGGTCGTGGACATCTTTCACAACGACGACGACATCGAGCACGTCGAGCACACCGCCGAGCACAAGGACGGGACCGATGCCGGCCGCCGCGCCGCGTTCACGCTGCGGCTCGATGCCAAGCGCCACCTGAAGCTGCGCCTTGCCAGCACCGTCAAGAACCGCAGCGCGCAGCAGCTGGTGACCCAGGCGCTCGACAAATTCCTCTCCGAAATCCCGGAGATTGAAGCGCTCGCTGCGCAAGTGACGCGCGACTAACCCGACCAAGAGGGGGCTCCAATCATGTACCGCACCGCCAACAGCAACAAACGAGTGTTCGGGCTCGTGGTTACTACCGCCCTAACGGGCGCGCTGCTTTCGGGCTGCACCACCGCCGGCCTGGGCTCGGCGAAACTCGCCGGCAGCGCCGAGCCGGCCGTCGCCGACGGGCAGCACGCCGTGGCGATCCAGCAGGCCGAAGCGGCGGTGCGAACCGATCCGCGCAGCGCCGCCAGCCGCGCGGCGCTCGGCTCGGCTTACCTCGATGCCGGGCGGTTCACATCGGCGGCGACTTCGTTCGGCGATGCGGTCAAGCTCGGCGACAGCTCGGCGCGCACCACGCTGAGCCTGGCGCTCGCGATGACCGGCGACGGCCGGCAGGCCGAAGCCGCGACGCTGCTCAACGCCTTCGAAGGCAACATTCCGATCGCCGACCTCGGGCTGGCGCTGGCGCTCGCCGGGCAGCCGGAACGCGGCGTGCATCTGATGGGCAACGCCATCCGCGGCGGCGAGAACACCGCCAAGATGCGGCAGAACCTCGCCTTCGCCTATGCGCTCGCGGGCCGCTGGCGCGAAGCGCGGCTGATGGCCGAGCAGGACGTGCCGGCCGGCGAAGTGTCCGACCGCATCGAGCAATGGGCCATGCTGGCCCTGCCCGAGGCATGGCAGGCGCGCGTTGCCAACCTGCTTTCGGTCCCCGCCGGCGTGAGCGATCCGGGCCAGCCGGTCGAGCTGGCGCTGGCCGACGCCCCGGCCGGCGAGCAGCTCGCCGCCGAGACCGTTTCGGGCGAGTCCGAGCTGCCGGCCGTCGCCGCCGCCGATGCGCCCGCGCCCGTTCCCGGTGAGCCGGCCTCGCTGGTCGGCGATGCGGCCTACCAGACCGCGCAGCCGGCGCTGCCGAGCACCTTCCAGGTCGCCTTCACCGACCCGACGCCCGCGGGCGACGCGGCTTCCGGCGTGGTCCAGGACGGGGTCCAGTTCGTCGCCTCGCCGGTCGTGCAGGCGGCGCCTGAGAATGGCGGGCGCGCTGCGCCGGCCCGCGTCGCCCAAGCCCGTCCCGCCGCGGCTTCGACACGCGTGACCCAGGCCGAGGACGGGACGCATCTCATCCAGCTCGGCAGCTTCACCAGCGAGCAGGGCGCCCGGCGCGCCTGGAGCGTCTACACCGGCCGCTATCCCGAACTCGCCGGCCACCAGATGGTCATTTCCGAGGCGGTCGTGCGCGGCAAGCACTACTGGCGCGTGTCGGCGGCCGGCTTCGGCCGCTCGAGCGCCGCGGCGGCGTGCGGGCGGATCAAGTCCGGCAGCCAGGGCTGTCTTGCCTATGCCGAGGGCAGTCCGCTGCCCGGCGCGGTCGCCAACGGCACCCGGCTGGCGCAGCGCTAGGCCAGAGCCCTTTCGTCCCCTTCGCGAAAGCGGGGGCCCAGCGAGGTAATTTCTGCGCCCTCCGGACTGGGTCCCCGCTTTCGCGGGAACCACGCGGCAGGCTGGTCAATTCGCGACCGGCTTGCCGCCCTTCCACAAGCTGCTGACGCGGCCCTGCACGGGCTGACGGTCGAACGGCGTATTGCCGGCGCTGGCGGCCATCCTCGCCGAATCGATCACCCACGGCTTGTCCGGGTCGATCAGCGCGACGTCAGCCTCCGCGCCAGGGCGCAACTCGCCGGCGTCGACGCCCAGCAGGCGCGCCGGATTGCGCGCGACGAGATCGAACGCCCGCTCGAACCCGAACACTCCGTCGCGCACCAGCGTCAGGACCATCGCGAGCAGCGTCTCGGCCCCGGCCATGCCCGGCGCGGCATCGGCGAACGGCAGGCGCTTGTCCTCCGGCCCGCGCGGATCGTGGCCCGAGGCGACCACGTCGATCGTCCCGTCGCCGAGCGCCTCGATCACCGCCTGGCGGTCCGCTTCCTCGCGCAGCGGCGGCGACAGGCGAGCGAAGGTGCGGAAATCGGCCAGCGCGAGGTCGGACAGCATGAAGTGCGCCGGCGTCACCCCGGCGGTCACCGCAAGGCCGCGCGCCTTCGCCGCGCGGATCAGCGCCAGCGCCGAGGCCGTCGTCACCTGGCGGACATGGAGCCGCGCCCCGGTCATCTCCGCCAGCGCGAGATCGCGCGCGATCGCCAGCGCCTCGGCTTCGGGGGGCGCGCTTGGCAGGCCGAGACGGGTCGCCATTTCTCCCGCCGTCGCCGCCGCCTGCCCGGCGAGACCGGCATCTTCCGCGTGGGTGACGACCACCAGGTCGAGCATCGCGGCGTAACTCAGCAACCGGTGCATGACCCCGCTGTCGCCGATCCATCGCCGACCGGTCGCCACCGCGCGCGCGCCGGCCTCGCGCATCAGCGCGATCTCGGCCAGCTGCGCGCCTTCGAGCCCGATCGTCGCCGCGGCCAGCGGGTGGACCCACAGATCCGGCTTGCCGCTCTGCGCGGCGAAGCGGACCCGTGCGGGATGGTCGAGCGGCGGCGACTGGTCGGGCATCAGCGCCGCGCGGGTGATCCCGCCGAAGTGGAACGCCGGCTTGTCGATGGCGAACACGCCGCAATCGATCAGCCCCGGCGCGACCAGCTGCCCGCCCGCATCGACGACTTCGTCGCCATCCCGGGCCGCAGCGTCGCCGACCTGCTCGATACGCCCGTCGGCGAACCTCAGCGCGCCCGAGCGCACGCCCTCGGGGGTGACCAGACGGCCGCCGGTGATCGTCACGGGCCGCGGCTGCTTCATGCCAGCACCCCGTCGGTCCACCCGCGCACGCCGCGCGCGCGGCGGGTGAGGACGTCGAGGCAGGCCATGCGGATCGCGACGCCCATCTCGACCTGGTCGGTGATGATCGAGCGGCCGGGAAGATCGGCCACGGTGCTGTCGATCTCGACCCCGCGGTTCATCGGCCCGGGATGCATGACGATGGCATCGGGTGCGGCCCGGGCGAGGCGCTCGGGCGTGAGGCCGTAGAGGTGGCGGTATTCCCTCGCCGACGGGATGAACTGCCCGTCCATCCGCTCGTTCTGCAGCCGCAGCATCATCACCACGTCGGCTCCGGCGAGCGCGGCGTCGAAATCGTGGAACGGCTCGGCGCCCATGCGTTCGATCCCCGCGGGCATCAGCGCCGGCGGGGCGCACACGCGCACGATCGCGCCGAGAGCCTGGAGGCAGAGGATGTTCGAGCGCGCCACGCGGCTGTGCAGGATGTCGCCGCAGATCGTCACCGCAAGGCCGCTGAACATCCCGTCGCTGCTGCCCTTGCCCCGCTCGCGCAGGGCGTGGCGCAGCGCCAGCGCATCGAGCAGCGCCTGGGTCGGGTGCTCGTGCTGCCCGTCGCCGGCATTGAGCACCGGGCAATCGACCCGCTCGGCGATCAGCTGCACCGCACCCGAGCTGCCGTGGCGGATGACGATCGCGTCGACGCGCATCGCATTGAGCGTCATCGCGGTGTCGATCAGCGTCTCGCCCTTCTTCACGCTCGACTGCGCGGCATGCATGTTGACCACGTCGGCGCCGAGCCGCTTGCCGGCGATCTCGAAGCTCAGCAGCGTGCGGGTCGAGTTCTCGAAGAAGGCGTTGATGATGGTCAGCCCCGCCAGCCGGTCGCTGTGCTTGTTCGGCTGGCGATTGAGCGCGACCCACTGCTCGGCCTCGTCGAGCAGGAACAGGATCTGGTGCGTTTCCAGCTGCCCGATCGCCAGCAGGCTCCGGTGCGGAAACGCCAGCGCGCCGGCCGGATAGCGGCCCGAGGCGGAGGTCTGCGTCGGCGATGTCATTAAAGCCGAGGCCATAGGGGCCAGATGCCCGACTGGCAATGGCCTGAGCCGCTCGGCAGCCGCATCGACGAACCGCGCCCGGCAGTCGGGCAAAGCGGGTGGCGCATCGCCCCGCCCGTCTCTAAGCTGCGCGCGGGCAGGGGTCACGAAAGCAGGACGCATGAATTTCGCGGGCAAAGTCTGGCGGTTGCTGGTCGGCATCAAGGATGCGCTGGCGCTGCTGTTCCTGCTGCTGTTCTTCAGCGGGCTGTTCATGATCCTGAGCTCGCGCCCGAGCCCCGGCGCGGTGCGCGAGGGCGCGCTGCTGCTCGATCTCGACGGCTCGGTGGTCGAGGAAGTCTCGCCGATCAACCCGCTCACCGTCCTGCTGTCCTCGGCCATCCCGAGCCGGGAATTCGCCGCGCGCGACATCGTCCGGGCGATCGACACCGCGGCCGACGACAAGCGGATCAAGGCGCTGGCGCTCGACATGTCGACCTTCCTCGGCGGCGGCCACGTGCACATGCTCGAGATCGGCGAGGCGCTCGACCGCTTCCGCGCGACCGGCAAGCCGATCCTCGCCTATGCCATCGCCTACAGCGACGATTCGCTGATGCTCGCGTCGCATGCCGGCGAGGTGTGGGTCGACCCGATGGGCGGGGCCGCGATCACCGGACCGGGCGGTGAGCGGCTGTACTATGCCGGGCTGCTCGATCGCCTGAAGGTCAAGGCGCACGTGTTCCGCGTCGGCACCTACAAGAGCGCGGTCGAGCCCTACATCCTCGGCGAGATGTCGCCCGAGGCACGCGAGAACTACCGCCAGCTCTACGGCTCGCTGTGGCAGGAATGGCAGGCCACCGTGCGCCGCGCCCGTCCGCAGGCGGACATCGCCAAGGCCACCGGCGACATTCCCGCATGGCTGGCGGCATCGAACGGAGACTTGGCCAAGGCGGCGATCGCCGCCGGCCTCGTCGACCGCACCGGCACGCGGGTCGAATGGGGCGAGCACCTGGCGCAGATCGCCGGCGAGGACAACTGGGACGATGCGCCCGGTGCCTTTGCCCACAGCGATCTGGAGGCCTGGCTGGCCGACAACGAGCCCGACGAGCCGGGCAAGGCGATTGGCGTGATCACCATCGCCGGCGAGATCAGCGACGGCCAGGCGGGGCCGGGCGAAGCCGGCGCGGAACGGATCGGACGGCTGCTCGATGATGCGCTCGGCGACGACCTCGAGGCGCTGGTGGTGCGGGTGGATTCGCCCGGCGGCACGGTCACCGGCTCCGAAGCGATCCGCCGCGCGATCCTGCGCCACAAGGCGAGGCACATCCCGATCGTCGTCTCGATGGGCAACGTCGCGGCGAGCGGCGGCTACTGGATCTCGACCCCGGCCGACCGCATCTTCGCCGAACCCGAAACGATCACCGGCTCGATCGGCATCTTCGGCGTGCTGCCGACGTTCGAGGATGCGCTCGCGCAATGGGGCGTGACCACCGACGGCGTGACCACCACCGGCCTGTCCGGCCAGCCGGACCTGCTCGCGGGCCTCACCCCGCAGGCCGAAGCGGTGCTGCAGGCGACCGTGGAATCGGGCTACGAGCGGTTCCTCGGCCTTGTCGGCCAGTCGCGCCGGAAGACCCGCGACCAGGTCGACGCGATCGCCCAGGGGCGCGTGTGGGACGGCGGGACCGCGCGGCAGATCGGCCTTGTGGACCAGTTCGGCAATCTCGACGACGCGCTCGCCTATGCCGCCAAGCAGGCCAGGCTCGCCGACGGCGACTGGCACGCCGAATATCTCGGCGCCGACGAGGACCGCTACGCACCGCTGATCCGCCGGATCATGCGCGAAGACGGCGAGGCGCGCGGCGGGGACATGTTTGCGCTGTTCGGCCGCCGGCAGGGCGACATCGCCGCACGCGTGCTGGCCGACGTGAGCGGGCTGATCGAGGTGCGCGGCGCGCAGGCCCGCTGTCTCGAATGCCCCGCGCCGCTCCGGGCGCCGTCCCGCAGGAGCGGCGCGGCGCTCACCGGCTCGCCGCTCGAACTGGTCGCCCGGCTGCTGCTCGACTAGGCTCAGACTCTTGCCAGAGCCCCGCGCGCATGGCAAAGGCGCGCGCCTGCCGCCGGGCGAACCCCGGACGCGCGGGCGCGTAGCTCAGTGGTAGAGCACACCCTTCACACGGGTGGGGTCGCAGGTTCAATCCCTGCCGCGCCCACCATCTGCCCCGACATCAGGCAAACGAAGCGGCGCGGTCCTCGAGCGTGACGCCGAAAGTGCGCACGTAGTCGCCGAGGTGCTCGAGCACTTGCCCGGGCGACAGGCCGAATTCCTCGAGGCTGTACCGATGCGGATGGCGCTTGAGCGCGGCGGCGCGCCGCTGATAGGCCTCCATCGCCGGCAGCGCCGGCTCGAGCCCCAGGCCCAGGAAGCGGTAGACCCGCGCCATCGTCGCCCGCCAGTCGCGGTCCATGTCCTCGTAATGGACGTCCATCTGCCGATCCGGCGGGATTGCCTCGCGCGCGGTGCGCATACGCTCGATCATCAGCCGCGTCTTGCGCAGCCACTCCGCGCCGATCGATCGAGGATCGGCATGGTCGGAGTAGATGATCGTCTGGTTCCAGGCGAGCGAGGCCGCGCTGGCGACCGAGGCCAGCGGGTCGCGATGGGTGAAGATCAGCCGCGCGTCGGGGAACACCTTGAGCAGCGCGGGCAGGTCGAGCATGTGCTGCGGCGTCTTGAGGATCCACGGACGCAGGCTCGAGGCCTGCTGCGACCAGCCGATCAGCTGCAGCAGCCGCGCCATCTGGCGGTAGGCGGGCGTCGGATCCTGCGTTTCGCACCAGCGGCCGTAGCTGGGGACCCACCACTGCGCGTCGTGCTTCGCGCTCCAGAAGCTGTGCACCAGCAGGCCCAGCTCCTCCTCGGCCTCCAGCGGGCCGGTCGGATGGATCGTCAGCGTGCGCGGATTGGCCAGCCACGCCACGCGCATGATCCGCGCCGCAAGCGTGATCCGGAAGTCGCGCTCGCCGGGCATGAAGCCGGGACGCGGCACCGGGCTGATCGTCTCGAAGCTGCGCAAGTGGGTGAAGCGGTGGTCGGCCGCCAGCAACCGGTGCATCCGCGTCGTGCCCGAGCGCATCGGGCCGACCACGATCACCGGGTGCGGCAGCGGCCGGGTGAGGATCTCCGGATGGCGCGCGAACCATTGCCCGGCCCACAGCCGGTCGTGCAGCATCTTTTCGATCTGCGCCCTCGCCGACCATTCGCCGGCGGGATTGAGCCGCGCTTCCGACCGGATCGAATCCAGCAGCACCGCGAGCGGGCCTTCGAACCAGCGGTCGCCGAAGTCGTCGAGCCCGGTGTATTCGCGTGCCCGGCGGAGAAGCGTTGCCGTCTCCAGCACCGGCCTGTCGGCCAGCCCCACCTTGCGGCCCAGGGCCATCGCCGCATTGACCGTGTCAATGAAACGGGTCCGCCGCGGCGGGATCAAAGGCCTGTCGGTCAAGTGGTCTTGCCCCGCTGACGATTATCGCTCTGAGTTTGCCAGATTACCCGCCAGCGACAAGGCGGTTCCCCGCTCGCCACTGGACAATCCGGCGCGGCAGCGGGCATAGGCCGCCGCCATGCACGACTTGCGCGCCATCCGTGAAAATCCCACCGCCTTCGACGCCGGGCTTGCCCGGCGCGGGTTGCAGCCGGTCGCGGGCGCGATCGCCGAGCTCGACGAGCGGCGGCGCACGGTCTCGACGAAGGCGCAGGAAGCGCAGGCCCGCCGCAACGAGGCATCGAAGCTGATCGGCGCGGCGATGGCCAAGGGCGATGCGGCAACCGCCGATGCGCTCAAGGCCGAAGTGGCGCAGCTCAAGGACATCCTGCCGGCGCTGGAGGAGGACGAGCGCACCCTCGCCGCGGAGCTCGATGCGCTTGTGGCTGCGCTGCCCAACCTTCCCGCCGAAGACGTGCCCGAAGGCGGGGACGAGACCGCCAATGCCGAGGTCGCCCGCTGGGGCCAGCAGCGCACCTTCGGCTTCGCGCCCGAGGAGCACGCCGACCTCGGCCCGCCGCTCGGGCTCGACTTCGAGACCGCCACCGCGATGAGCGGCGCGCGCTTCGCGTTCCTGCGCGGGCAGATGGCGCGGCTGCAGCGCGCGCTCGGGCAATTCATGCTCGACCTGCAGACCACGCAGCGCGGCTACACCGAGTGCGCCCCGCCGCTGCTGGTGCGCGACGAGGCGGTGTTCGGCACCGGGCAATTGCCCAAGTTCGCCGACGACCTGTTCCACACCACCGACGGCCGCTGGCTGATTCCGACCGCCGAGGTCAGCCTGACCAACTCGGTGCGCGAGCAGATCCTCGGCGATCTGGCGCAGCCGATCCGGCTCACCGCCCTGACCCCCTGCTTCCGTTCGGAAGCCGGGGCGGCGGGCAAGGACACGCGCGGGTTCATCCGCCAGCACCAGTTTGAAAAGGTCGAGCTGATTACGATCTGCCGTCCCGAGGACTGGCAGGACGAGCACGAACACATGGTTCGCTCGGCCGAGCTGGTGCTCGAGACGCTCGACCTGCCCTACCGCAAGCTGCTGCTGTGCGCCGGCGACATGGGTGCGACGGTGAGGAAGACCTTCGATCTCGAGGTCTGGCTGCCCGGCCAGGGCGCCTACCGCGAGATCAGCTCGGTTTCCTGGTGCGGCGACTACCAGGCGCGGCGCATGAATGCCCGCTACCGGCCGCAAGGCCAGAAGGGCACGGCGTTCGTCCACACGCTCAATGGCTCCGGCCTTGCCGTCGGGCGCACCCTGGTGGCGGTGCTCGAGAACGGCCAGCAGGAGGACGGCAGCGTCGTCCTGCCGCCCGCGCTGGTGCCATACATGGCCGGGACCGACCGGCTCGTCCCGGGCGCGTGATGCGCATCCTCTTGACCAATGACGACGGCATCCATGCCCCCGGGCTGGCGGCGCTCGAGGCGATCGCCGCGCAGCTTTCGGACGACGTCTGGGTCTGCGCTCCCGCCGAAGAGAACTCCGGCGCCGGGCACTCGCTGACGCTGCACATGCCGGTGCGCCTGGTCGAGCACGGCGAGCGGCGCTTCGCGGTCACCGGCACGCCGACCGACGCGGTAAACCTGGCGCTGCGCAAGCTGTTCGCCGACCGGGCGCCCGACCTCGTCATATCGGGTATCAACAGCGGCGAGAACCTGGCCGACGACGTGACCTATTCGGGCACCATCTCGGCCGCGATGGAAGCGGCGCTGGCCGGCATTCCGGCGGTGGCGATGAGCCAGGCGATGCGCGACCGCGGCCACGCGTTCTCGGCCGCAGAAGGCTGGGCGGCGAAGGTCCTTGCCCCGCTGCTCGACCTGCAGATGGCGAGGCGCACCGTGGTCAACATCAACTTCCCGCCGCTCGCCGCGGCAGAGGTGCGCGGCGTGCGCGTCGTGCGCCAGGGGTTCCACGACTACGCCCGCGGCTCGCTGGTCGAAGGCACCGACCCGCGCGGGCGGCCGTACTACTGGTTCGGGCTGCACGACATCGAGCACACGCTCGACCACGGCACCGACCTCGAGGCGGTCTCCGAAGGCTACGTCTCGGTCACCCCGCTACATGTCGACCTGACGCACCATGCCTCGATCGGCACGCTGGCCGAGGCCTACGCCGAATGAGCGGCGGCCGCTGAGCCGTGGCGCGGCTGACCGGCCTGCAGCGCCGCGCGCAAGCGGTCCGCAGCCGCCGCTTCACGCCGCTGCGCCGCGCGCTCAAGGTGCCGGTGTGGGCGGACCTCGGCCTGCGGGTCGGCGCGGCGCTGGTGCTGGTGTTCGTGGTGGTGCTGATTCACTGGCTCGACAGCGAGGGGCTGGTCGATCACGCCGACGGCCACGTCAGCTTCCTCGACGTGGTCTATTTCACGATGATCTCGATCACCACCACGGGGTTCGGCGACATCGCGCCGATCAGCGACCGCTCGCGGCTGGTCGAAGCGGTGATCGTCACCCCGATCCGCGTCGCGGTGCTCTTCATCTTCGTCGGCGCGGCTTATAACTTCGTCATCAAGCGCGGTTGGGAGAAATGGCGCATGGCGCGCATCCAGAAGCAGCTGTCCGACCACGTGGTCGTGCTCGGCTACGGCATTTCCGGCGCCGAGGCGGTGGCCGAGCTGATCGCGCGCGGGACCGATCCGCGCCGCATCGTGGTGATGGACGCCGATCCGGCGCGCCTGGCGCTGGCCGAGGAGCTCGGCTGCAACGTGATCGAGGCCGACGCGACGCGCGACGAGCACCTGCTGGCGGTGCGCATCGACAAGGCGCGCACGGTGCTGGTCTCGGCCGGGCGCGACGACGCGGCGATCCTCATCGTCCTGACCGCGCGCCACCTGGCGCCCGGGGTGCCGATCAGCGTGGTCATCCGCGCCGCCGACAACGAGCTGCTGGCGCACCAGGCGGGGGCCGACAACGTGATCAACCCGGTGCGCTTCACCGGGCTGCTGCTCGCCGGTAGCGCGCAGGGAGCGCACACCGCCGAATACCTCGCCGACCTCGCCTCGATCGGCGGGCGGGTGCAGCTGGTCGAGCGGCCGGTGCTCGCCGAGGAGGTCGGCAAGCCGCTCGACGCGCTGGCCTCGGGCGGGCGCGGGCTGCGGGTCTATCGCGCCGGCCGGCCGCACGGCTTCTGGGAGCCGCAGGCGCAGCGGCTCGAAGCCGGCGACGTGGTGGTCGAGATCACCCCGACCGCGGCGAGCGATGCCGACGCCGCCGCCTAGTCGAGCAGCACGAACACCAGCCCCACGGCCGCCATGCCGACGACGAAGTGCCCGGCGTCGATCAGGAACAAGGTCAGCGACCGCCTCTGGTAGAGGTAGTTGATGCCGATCGCCGGGGCCATGATCGCCAGCCCGAAGCCCGTCGCCATCATCATCTTGGCATGATCGCCCGGCTGGATGCGCGCGAACAGGTGGCCGAGCATCAGCACCACGACGAACTCGAGCAGGAGGCAGGTGCCCATGATCGCCATCATGTTGCGCCCGCCGGTCAGCTGCTCGGTGCCGAGGCCCACTTCGCGCTGCCACGCCTTGCCGAACAGCGCGCTGTACCAGACCGCGCCGATGGCGAAGAACACGATCGTGGCGAGCACGATGGCCAGCCAGTTCAACGGTCCCATGATCCTCTCCCCTCCCGCTCCTCGCGTCACCCTAGCCTAAGCGGCCCTTTGGGTGTAGGGGCGCCGCCATCGTGACATCCGCTACCCCAGACGTTCGCTCCATCCCGGAGGCGAAGAAGGTCGGCATGGTCAGCCTCGGCTGCCCCAAGGCGCTGGTCGATTCCGAGCGCATCCTCACCCGCCTGAGGGCCGACGGCTATGCCATGAGCCCCGACTACCAGGGCGCCGACGTGGTCGTGGTCAACACCTGCGGCTTCCTCGATTCGGCCAAGGAGGAAAGCCTCGAGGCGATCGGCGAGGCGATCGCCGAGAACGGCCGGGTGATCGTCACCGGCTGCATGGGCGAGGAAGCCGAGGCGATCCGCGCCCGCTTCCCCGAGGTGCTCGCGGTGACCGGCGCGCAGCAGTACGAGCAGGTCGTCGAGGCGGTCCACGACGCCGCCCCGCCGGCGCAGGGCCCGTTCGTCGACCTCATCCCGCAGCCCGACGACGCGGGCGTCAAGCTCACCCCGCGCCACTACAGCTACCTCAAGATCTCCGAGGGCTGTAACCATTCCTGCGCCTTCTGCATCATCCCGCAGCTGCGCGGCAAGCTCGCCAGCCGGCGGGTCGATGCGGTGCTGCGCGAGGCCGAGAAGCTGGTCGCCGCGGGGACGAAGGAGCTGCTGGTCATCAGCCAGGACACCAGCGCCTACGGGGTCGACATCCGCCACGAGGAGCGGACCTGGAAGGGCCACCCGGTCCGCGCCCACATGACCGACCTCGCCCGCGAGCTCGGCCGGCTGCACACGCCGGCCAATGAACACGGGGGCGGCCAGGTGCCGTGGGTCCGCCTGCACTACGTCTACCCCTACCCCCACGTCGACGCGGTGATCCCGCTGATGGCCGAGGGGCTCTTGACCCCGTACCTCGACATCCCGTTCCAGCACGCCAGCCCGAAGGTCCTGCGGGCGATGAAGCGCCCGGCCAACGACGCCCGGGTGCTCGAGCGCATCAGGGCCTGGCGCGCGATCGCCCCCGAACTCACCATCCGCAGCAGCTTCGTGGTCGGCTTCCCCGGCGAGACCGAGGAGGACTTCCGCTACCTGCTCGACTGGCTCGAGCACGCCCGGCTCGACCGCGTCGGCGCGTTCCGCTTCGAGCCGGTCGCCGGCGCCGCCGCCAATGCCCTGCCCGACCCGGTGCCCGAGGCGGTCAAGGAAGAGCGCTACGCCCGGCTGATGGCAGTGACCGAGCGGATCAGCGCCGAGAAGCTCCAGGCCAAGGTCGGCCGCACGCTGCCCGTCATCATCGACGAGGTCGGCGAGCCCGACGACGACGGCGACGTGGGCGCCACCGGCCGCAGCCAGGCCGACGCGCCCGAGATCGACGGCCAGGTGTTCCTGCGCAACGTGCCCGCGAGCCTGCAGCCGGGCGACATCGTCGAGGCCACCGTCGAGGACGCCGATGCGCACGACCTGTTCGGGGTGATTGCCTGAGCAGGGCGACGAAGGCGACACCCTGTCGCCCGCTGCTTCGCCCTCATTCCAGCGTGATTTCAATAGCTTGGAAACGAAACGGCAAGGGCGACACGCCTGCGGCGTGAAACGCGGGCGCGGGCACTGGGGAATCGACGGTTTGAAAGAGCCGACGCGAGCTAGGCGCGTTGCGGGGGTGTAGGAAAATGGTTTCGCGAGTCGGCGCGCTTGGTCGCCGACCGCAGCCACGGATGGAAAGTCAGGACGCCGGGTGCTGGATAGTAAGGCCGGCCCTGGAAAATTGCTCTGCGATGTTGGCATTCAGCCGGGTCGCGGCCGCCTCATCGGCGCGCGACCTCTCGGCGTCGCCCTGGCGTGAATAGGCAATGGCGCGCGCGTACAGCGTCGGCGCGAGGATCGGCATTTTAGCGAGCGCGGCATCGAAGTCGGTAATTGCCTCGTCGAGCCGGCCCAGCCGCAGCAGTACGGTGCCGCGACTATCGAGAATGGCCGGTGCATCGGGAAGGAGCCGCAACGCCTCGTTGCATTCCTCCAGCGCGCGTTCGAGCGCGATCCCCTCCATCGCCTTTTCGTAGCAGATTCCATTGAGCTGTTGGCCATCGGCGGCCAGCTTGCGGGCGGCGTCAAGGTCCGCGTCCGCCTCATCATCGCGACCGGCTCGCACAAGGGCAATAGCGCGGTTGGTGAGCAAGCTGGCGTTCGCGCCATAGCTGGCCAACACCGTGGAGTACGTTTCCACAGCGCTGCCAGGATCGCCCATCTCCTGCTGGAGCTGCGCCTTTGTCATGAGCGATGAGTAGTCGCGCGGCGCAAGGCGCAGGGCGGCTTCAACATCTGCCAGCCGCTCGTTCAAAGCGTCGTGCTCCCTGAGATGGCTGCGCATCAGGTACAGATTGGGTTCGGGCCTGATCGCCAGTGCGCGGTCGAGCTCGGTGATCGCCCGATCCTTCCGCCCGATCTGATCGAAGATCTGCGCAGCGCTCATGAGCGCATTACTGTCTTCCGGGGCGATAGCGAGAATCGCTTCCGCTTCAGCCGCCGCTTCATCGAGACGACGCTGCGAATGCAGGATGTCCGCCTTGACGAAGTGCGCGTCGATCAGTTTGGGATCGAGCTCGAGCAGCGCGGCGATATCCGCCAGTGCCGCCTCGGGCTCGCCGGTGCTGAACCGAAGCGATGCGCGGCTCATTAGCGCAGGTTGAAACTTCGGGTCGATGCGCAAGGCTTCAGTCAGGTCGCTTATCTGACCTGCCGTGTCTGCGGGACCGCGGCTGCGGCTGCGGCTGAAGTAATCCGCCGCGGTGGCGGCGCCTTGGACGCCGCTCTCGGCAAGGTCGCGCGCGCTGCCGGTCAGACCCAGGTCCGAATACAACTGAACGGCAAGCCGCCTCGCCCATTCTTCATGGGGGAACGCGGCAAGCATGCCGTCGATTTCGGCCTTGGCCTCGTCGCGGCGGTTGAGCCATTTGAGGACCGAGACGCGCACGCCATACATCATGGCGTATTTCGGATCGGCCCTGAGCACATCGCCCGCATCGGTCAGGGCGAGTTCCCATTGCTGAAGGCCCATCCGCACGCTCGCCCGATGCGCACGCGCGAAGAGGTTGTTCGGTTCAATCGCCAGAGTCTTGCTGTACTGCTCGAGTGCCGCGCTCCAATCGCGGCGACCCTCGGCCATCAGCCCGCGGCCATTCGAAACCCCCCAGTTGCGGGAATCGATTGACTCGGCCCGGTCAAACGCCGCGGCGGCCTCGTCGAATGACCGCAGCCAGGTCAACGCGATGCCACGATTGGCCCAAGCGACCGCGTTGGCCGGTTCGCGTTCGGTTGCGCGGGAAAATCGGGTCAGCGCGTCACTATACTTGCCTGCATTGAGCAATTCGTTGCCCTGCGAAATCAGGTCGGAAACATTGTCTGGGATCGTCGCAGCGAGCACGGCAAGATCGGCTTCCGTCGGCCGATACCCGCCAGGCATCCGCAGGAACACGCGCTTGTCGCGCAGTTCGCGCAGGCGTTTTTCGAAGGCTGGTGCATCGCGCGCTGGAAATTCGGGCTCAACGCTGCGCTGGGTCCGCTCGATTACGAACCGGTTATCGGTGAGCGACGCATGGCGGCGATATTCGATCCCAGCCACCGTCTCGTCGACTTCGGCGACGTTGGAGAACGATGTCTGCGTGAACCCTGCATTCGCCGGCAGGATGATGGTTTCGCGGGTGCGGTCGAAGAAAGGATAGGCGACAGCGTAAGGCGCGTCCTGCCCGTGGCCCGCTTCGCGAGTGAAGTCGGCGCGGTAGCCGACCCAGATTTCGTCGGCTTCGTACCACTGCCCGTCCCAGTCGAGCGTCGCCTGCCCCTCGAGCGTGAGCCGCAGCTCGCCGGCGGTCTCGTCGTAAGCCATCGCCACCTTGCCGGGTTCGATGAAGTCGAATCGTCCGTGCCAGTAGTCACGCAGCGCGCGATCGCGCGCCTCGCCTACGAAGTTGGCCATGACCTGGTTGGTGGCCAGGGCAGCGTCCCCGCGCAGAGTCAGTGCGATCGTGGCCGGCATCGCAGCGCGCAGACCCTTGCTGGCATCCAATTCGATGGCCAGGTCCTCGGTCGGCTGATCGAGAGGCGCCGGCAGCATGCGGACCAGCTCGGCTCCGCCGGCACGCACCGGCAGGCCCCAGGCGAAGTTGGGGGTCCTGAGCCGCGCCAGCCCGCCGTCGCCGGTCCGCGTTCCGTCGAGCCAGTAGTCCCGGCCGGCCATCTGCGCGCGCACGATCACGTGATCGAACATTGCGATCATTGGCAGCCGCTCGGGCACCGCATCGCCGAACACCGTGTTGACGAACACCGGCTCGGCATCGATGCCGAGCTCGCCGAGGATCGCCAGCAACAGCGCGGTCTTGGCCTTGCAGTCGCCGAACCGACGCGACCACGTCAGCTCCGCGTCGGCCGGGACGAGACCGCCCTCGCCCATCGCCAGCGCGACATAGCGGATGCGGCCCTGCACGAGCTTGAGCGCAGCCTCGGCGCGCGCGACGGGGTCGCTGGAGGCGGCGCGAATGCGCTCGACTTCGGTCCGCAGCGGACCTTCGGCAGGCAGTGTCGCCGCGCGTGCGTAAAGCGGCGCGAAATGAGCCGCGAGGTCCGACCACGAAGCGAAGTCGCTCGCTTCGAGAAAGCCCAGGAAATTGTATCGCGCCGGTGCGCTGTCGGGAGGCAGGACTCGCTCCGTATGATCGAGCTCGATCCGCGCCTCCTCGAGGCCGCCTTTGCGCGTGCGCTTCCATTCCGGCATCCCCGCCGACCGGGCCAGGCGCATCGATTCCGACGCCGGCCACAGCAGCCGCACATAGGCCTTCTCGATCGGCGAATTCAGCGGGCCGATCATCGCCTCGTCGTGCTGGGCGAATACCGGGTTGGCCACGGCCAGCGAGGTTGCGACCTCGAGAATGTCGCCAACCTGCAGATCCTCGGGAATCATGTTGGCTGTCAGGACCCCGTCGAGCGTCGACTGCTCGAGGTTCTGCTCACGCCGCAAAGTGGTGAACGTCTGGCCGCTGGCGAGCACGTCGATCGTCTGGTCACCGCGGCGTATGACAACGCGGTGCACGGTCAACTCGTCGGTCTCCGGCCGCCAGGACAGCGACAGGTTGCCGGCGGAGAGGCCTTGCGAAGTCTGAAATGCGAGTGCGAAGGAGGAATAGGTCGTGCGCTTGCCGTTCTCGAGCCGGGTCTGGTTGTCGAGCAGCAGCACGCGCACCGGCTGACTCGTTTCCTCGCCCTCGGGCGCTCCGACCGGGTGTGGCTCCACCCAATCTGGAGCCGGGCCGAAACGCAGCTCCTCTCCAGCCTGTACGGGCGCGGCGAACGCCAGCGCCCCGGCCGCAAAAAGCACCCTTTTCAGCATCATGCCCCCGTTTCCCCGGAGGCAATCATGTCGGCTGCGCGCCAGCTTGGCAAGCCGCGCCGCGCGCCCGTTCCCTACCCCGCCTCGCACTCCCCGACCCGCCTGGCGGCGATGGTCGACTTCATCGTCATCCCGCCGCCGTTCGGGCCGGTCCCGCTCGAGGTCATCGTCGAGCGCGCGGCGTAGCTGTCGGGCGAGTAACTGCCCTTGATGGTCATGTTCATCGTGGCGCCGCCGTCCTTGCAGGTCATCTCGGCATCGATCGTCCCGCCCGCCATGGTGAAGTGGTCGTACGTGCAGTTGCGGTTGGCGCCGGCGAAGAAGTCTTCCCTGGGCTTCTTGACGTCCGCCTCGGTCAGGCAGCTTTCGCTGGTGTCGGTCACGTTCATCCGCGCCTTCATCTGCTCGGCCACCTGCGGCGGCATGCCGGGCATGGTCATCTCCTCGAGCTTGAACGAAGTCTGCCACTTGCCGGGCCGCACGAAGCTGTCCGAGCCGCGCGCCTCGGCGACCTGCTTGGCCACGTCCCCGGGCCTGGCGTTCCTGACGTCGACCTCGGGCTCGGAGTTGCACGCGGCGAGCGCGGCAATGAACGCAACCGGCAGCAAGTGCTTCATGAACCTTTCCCTTTCGCTTCAATGCCATTCACGGCTGGTGCAGCCGCTGCGAGCGAAATTCCCCGATGCCGCTCTGCAAAAGGAACCATACGATGAATCTTCGGGCTGCAACACTCCTCCTCGTCGGCGCGGCGGCGCTGGCGCCCGCAGCAGCGTCCGCGCAAAGCTGGGGCGGTGTGACGATCTCCGTCGGCCGCGGCGGCTACGGCGCCTCGCCTTACGGCTATGGCTATGGCTCACCCTACGGCTCCGGCTACGGCTCGCCCTACGACTACCGCTACGATCCGCGTTACAACGACTATCGCGACACCTACCGGCATCGCCGCGACCACCGCGATCTCGAGGACGAGCACGACGAGGATCACGACGACCTCGACGAGATCCATAGCGAGGCGCACGAGCAAGGCCTGACCCGCCGCCAGCATCGCCGGCTGCATCGCTACCTCAATCGCGAGCACGACGCCGAGCACCGCGAGCTCGAGACCGAGCACCAGGCGGAACACTACGGCTACGGCAGCTACGGCAGCTACGGCTATCGGCGCTACTGAGGACTCGTTCCCCGGAGGGCGGCGACGGCTTGCGGCGCCGCCCTCAGACTCGGCCGGCATGGGGAGCGTCGGCAGTCCGCCGTTTGGCGCAGCGACCCGCAATCGCGCCGTTTGCCCGGGCCGGGATTCGGGCTAACCCCTTCGCGAGACGAGGAGGGGGCGGATGGGAACGAACCGGCTCGAGGCGTTCAGCGACGGCGTGCTGGCGATCATCATCACCATCATGGTGCTCGAGCTGAAGGCGCCGCACGACGCCAGCCTCGCCGCGCTCGAGGCGCTGTGGCCGGTGTTCTTCAGCTACATCCTGAGCTTCGTCTACGTCGGCATCTACTGGAACAACCACCACCACATGATGCACGTCACCGAGCGCGTCTCGGGCAGCGTGCTGTGGGCCAACCTGCACCTGCTGTTCTGGCTCTCGCTGCTGCCGTTCAGCACCAACTGGATGGGCGAGAACCACTTCGCCCGCTGGCCGACGATGGCCTACGGCGCCAACCTGCTGCTGTGCGCGGCGGCCTACTTCCTGCTCGAACAGCGGATCATCGCCGCCGAGGGGCCGGGCGGCACGCTGGCGCGGGCGGTCGGCTTCGACCTCAAGGGCAAGCTGTCGCCGGCGCTCTACGTCCTCGGCATCGCCGCCGCGGGCTGGCTGGCGCCGGTCGCCGGCCTGGCGATCTTCGCCATCGTCGCGGCGATGTGGCTGGTGCCCGACCGGCGCATCGAGCGCACGCTGGAGCCCTAGCGCAGCGTGCGGAACGTCACCGACCAGCGGCTCTCGGCCAGCGGGGCGATCGAGTGCTCCCAGTCCCAGCGCACTTCGCCCGACAGGCGGTAGAGCGAACGCGCGGGCAGCGCGACGGCGCGGCGCTCGAAGCCCGTCTCGGTGCGCCGCCGGAGGCGCATCGTGCACGCCGCGCCGAGCGAGAGCCCGAGCACCTCGCCGTACTGCGGGCGGTCGCGGTGCCAGCCGATCCCGGCGCCGGGATCGTAGCGGATCAGCAGCGCCTGGCTCAGCGCCTCCGGCGCGAGCCCGACCAGCGGCGCCAAGGCCTCGCGCAATCCCAGCAGCCAGTCCGGCAACGGCGGCGCCGGCGTGACGCGCGCGCGCTGGTAATCGTAGGCCGAGCCGTAGTGCGCGGTCAGCCGCCTGCCCCGCCACTGGCCGAAGCGGAACGGCGCCAGCGGGGCGGCGTCGATCCGGGCGATGAGGCCCGCCTCCTCGGCCGGGGCAAGGGCGCCGGGCACGAGGCGCAGGCCCGGCACCGCCGGCTCGTCGGTCCCAAAGAGGTCGCCCTGGATCGCCATGTCAGCCTATATGGGAACGATGCGGCACGCGCTTGCGATCCTGACCTTCCCGACCGACGGGGCGCGGCTCTACGACATCACCGGCGAGGTGATGGGCTGGCTCGACGAGACCGGCATTGCGCGCGGCATCCTGACGCTGCTGTGCCAGCACACCAGCGCCAGCCTGCTGATCACCGAGAACGTCTCCGGCTCGGTGCACCGCGACCTGGTGCGCTGGCTCGCGCAGGCGGCGCCCGACGACGCGGGATACGAGCACTCGGCCGAGGGACCCGACGACATGCCGGCGCACATCAAGGCGATGCTCACCGGCGGCGGGCTGACGATCCCGGTCGCCGACGGGCGCATGCTGCTGGGGACCTGGCAGGGCCTGTTCCTCGCCGAGCATCGCCGCGCGCCGCACCGGCGGAGCGTCGCGGTGCACATGCTGGGGGATTAGCGCGCCGCCGGCTCGCGTGGTGCCGAGGGGGAATCGACGCCGCCCGAGCCCGCTGATAGAACGTCCCCGCAAAGGGGCAAGGTCACGTCCGGGACAATCGGCGGGCCGGTAAGGGGGGACCATGCAGCAAGACAGCGACGCCAAAGGCTGGGACACCGGCTACGAGTGGAAGATCATCCTCGCGCTTAGCGTGACCTTCGGCCTGGTCGGGCTCGACCGCTTCATCCTGCCTGTGTTGTTCCCAACCTTCATGGGCGAGCTCGGCCTCGGCTACGAGGACCTCGGCAACATCGTCGGCATCCTCGCCGTCTTCTGGGGCATCTCGGCCTTTGCCATGGGCTTCCTGTCCGACCGTGTCGGGCGGCGCAAGGTGCTCATCCCGGCGATCGTCGTGTTCTCGCTGATGTCCGCGTTCTCGGGCATGGCCGGGGGGCTCGTGGCGCTGCTGCTGATCCGCGCGGTGATGGGCCTTGCCGAAGGGCCGGTCGCGTCGATCGGCGTGGCGGTCGCGGTTGAAGCCTCGCATCCCAAGCGGCGCGGCATGAACAACGGCATCTTCCAGTGCATGATCTCGCTGATGGGCAATGCCATCGGCCCGATCATCGCCACTCAGCTGCTGCTGGTCACCGACTGGCGCACCGTATTCATGCTCGTCGGCATCCCCGGCCTGATCATGGCTGCGGTGATGTTTTTCCTGGTTCGCGAGCCCGAGCATACCGCGACCGGCGGCAGCACCGTCGCGCGTCCGGGCATCGCCGACCTGTTCAGCCACCGCAACGTGCCGCTCGCCATGCTCACGCTGATGTGCGCGATGGGCGGGGTGTTCGTGCTGGCCGCCATGGGCCCCAACTACCTGACCGATTACCTGAAGCTCTCGGTGCAGGACATGGGCTTCGTCTTTTCCGCGGTCGGGTTCGGCGGCGCGCTCGGCCAGTTCGCGATGCCGACCGTCTCGGATTTCATCGGCCGCAAGCTGGCGACGCTGCTCTCCTACATCCTCGCGGCCGTGTTCACCTACCTGTTCGCCCATGCCGGCGCGGACGACCTGACCATGCTGTTCGTGCTGCTGTTCTTCGCCTCGCTGTTCAACTTCTCCGCGCTGGCGATCCTCGCCGGTCCGGTCGCGGCGGAAGCGGCACCGGTCGGCATGGTCGCTTCGGTGGCGGGTCTCGTGATCGGCGCCGGCGAAGTCTTCGGCGGCGGCGTGGCGCCTGCCATCGCCGGCCAGATCGCCGGATCGAGCGGCATCGAGCACGTGTTCACGTTCACGATCGGCAGCCTGATCCTGGGGTTTGTGATTGCCCTGTTCCTCAAGGAAACGGCGCCACGCAAGACCGGGACGGCGTGATGCGCGCGGCGCGCGCCATTGCGCTCGCCTGCGCGCTGTTCTTCGCGACCGAGGCGGCCGCGCAGCCGGCCAATCCGGCGCGCGCGGTGCTCGAACAGGCGGCCGAGGCGATGGGCGGGCTCGACAGGCTCGAGAGCCTCGACAACGTCGTCCTCACCGGCTTCGGCCAGCGCCTCTACTACCAGGGCGGCGGGAACCTGACCGGCGATGAGAACGCGCCGCCCAAGTGGCAGGCGCTGACTGATGTGCAGCGCACCTTCGAACTCAAGCGAGAAGACGCGATCTATCAGGAGCGCTGGGGCCAGGAATTCCCGTTCGCCGGCTTCTTCGGGCTGAACTTTCCCCGCACCAGTGTCGAGCAGAGGGGAGACGCGCTGCTCGATCACCCGCTCACGGCGCTGCTCGAGGCGCTCGATGGCGAAACCGGGTTGGGTGCGGTTTCGTTGGAGGACGGCACGATCGTCGTGCAGTTCGCTCCCGAAGGCGCGCGCAGCCCGGCGTGGATCGGCATCGACCCCGTCACGCACCTGCCCAGGTTCACGCGCTGGATAAGCGGCCACGTCAATCTCGGCGACCTGACGACCACGGCCTGGTTCACTGGCTATACCGATGTCGACGGAGTGCGATTGCCGCTGGGCCTGATGCAGCAACTCGATTGGCGCCACCAGACCAGCCTGATGTTCCAGGTCGATTCCTACCGGGTAAATGTCGATTCCCGCGAACTTCCCGGGTTTCCCGCCACAGGGGCCGGTCAAATCATTCCTCCGGAAGCGCAGGTCACCAAGCTCGCCAATGGTGTCTGGGACGTTCGCGTCAATGGCGCGGGCGGCGCAGTGGTCGAGTTCGCCGACCGGCTGGTGATGTTCGAGGCCTATGGCGGCGAGGCGCAGACCTTCGCCCGCATCGATGCCGCAAACGCGCTCGTGCCCGGCAAGAAGGTCGAGGCGGTGATCGTCAGCCACCACCATTTCGACCACACCGGCGGCATCAGGGCGGCGGTCTCGCGCGGGCTCGAGGTCATCTCGCAACGCGGCAACGAGGGCATCATCCGCGAGATGGTGACGCGCCCGGCGGTCTATTACCCCGACGCCCTCGCCAAGCACCCGCACGCGCTCAAGTTCACTCCGGTCGACGAGCAGCTGGTGCTCGAGGACCGCACGCATCGCCTCGAAATCTACCGCGTCATCGAGCACAGCCACATGCCAGACGGCGTGTTCGCCTACCTGCCCAGGGAGCGCATGACCCTCGAAGGCGACTTCGGCGACGAGACCTGGCAACTCCACTGGTGGGGCAGCGCGCTCGCCGCCAACATCGCGCATTACGGGCTCCACCCCGTGACCAACCTCGCGGTGCACGGTTCGGGCCCGCTGTCGATCGCGCAGACGCTGGCCAACAACCAGCGCCAGATCGATGCGGCGGTCGAATACTGCCGGACGACCGAGCAAGGCGGGCGGTTCGTGATGGGGTGCCCGGTGCAGTACGATGCGCGGGGCCCCGTCACGCTGACGCCGCGCTGAGGCGAGCGCCGCGGTGTCGGCAATGGGTGGTTAGCGGACCTTCGGGTTGAATGCCGCGAAAGGGTGGCAAGCAGGCGTTACCGCTCTATAGCGGGCCCCCGCGACAAGGCGGGGCAACCTCGGAATTTACAATGGCCGGCTACAAAGACCTCGATTTCAACCAACGCCGCGCGGCTTCGCAGCAGGCGCGTGAGCAGGCGCTAGCCCAGCTCAAGGCGCGGCCTCCGGTCGACGAAGCGGAGCAGGCGCGGCGCCGGGCCGCGGCCAAGGCGCGCGATGCTGCGCAAGACGAAAAGCGCGCGGCCAGGAAGGAGGCGCTGCAGGAAGAAGAGACCGCGCGGGCGGAGCAGGCCCGGGCGGCCGAAGAGTCCGCCGCCCGGTCGGCGGGAGCCGCCCAGCTTACCGAAGAGCAGCGCAAGGCGGGCCGTGACGCGAAATACGCCGCGCGCAAGAAGAACAAGGCCAAACGGTAACGTCGGCGCGGGAACGGCGCTCCGTTCGTGCTCATGTCCGCAATGGGTGGTAAGCGGACCTTAAATAAGGCGAGCGTAGTGCGTCCGGATGAATGACCCTCTGCAACGCGCTAGTGTCTCGCTGCTGATCCAAGGTGACGATCTTGTTCCGCTAGAGGTGACCCAGCTTTTGGGCCAGGAGCCTAAGAGGGGTGTGAAGCGGGGTGAGACCTTCGTGGGGCACAATGGCCGGAACGTGACAGCTAAAACGGGCCAATGGGTCGTTGGCACAGGTTATCGCGAGCCCCCCTGCATAGATGAGCAAATCTCTGAGTTGCTAAGCAGCCTACCCGAGAGCATCAGCGTCTGGGATGATTTGACGCGGCGGTTCGACTGTTACGTCTGTGTCGGCGCTTACTTCGCTAATGATAGTTGGACCGGCGGAATCCTCCTAGAGGCGCAGACACTCCGGTTACTCGGAGAGCGCGGTCTCGCCATCGACTTCGACCTGTATTCACCAGGAGCGTCAAGCTGATCTGCTGATGTCGGCAAGGGGTCGTGTGTGCTGACCGGGAGGTAAGGGTGGAACGGGGACGCTAGGAAACCACGCGCTTCCAGTAGGAGTCATCCGCCGCGAGCCGAACGCGATGCCAAATCTCGTCGCTCATTTGGAACTGCCATGCACCGCCAAGTAGCCAAGCCATCCGCCGGTCACGTCGTGCTTCCTCTTCAAACTTCTCGATGAACTGAGGCCCGTGGAAGGAAAGCAGGTCTTCGACGGGACCTGCCGCAAGCACGCCGCAAACCGTCTGCGCTTCGGTCTTCTCTTCGGCGTAAAAATCCTTTTCTGGATAGGCTCGCATGACCAATAAGATGGTCTCCCAAGTGAGTTCGGGTTCTTCCATAGGGAAGCCTACCAACAGAAACTGCGCCAAATCGCCGGACGTGTCTTCGTCCGCGCCGTCCTTGCGTGAGGCTATCCAATCAGCCGCGAGTTCCGCCGGGGTGGGGTTCGTCCAAGCCATTCGCGATGCTTATCCTGCCGCTGATTGCCAAAATGGTAATGGCGGCTTTGGGTCGAAAGCAGTCATTGCGCCAAGTGCGCTCAGCCCGCCATAGGGCGCTGGCAGCGACGGAGAGACTTGATGACGATTGAAAGCGAGGACCAGCTCGACAAGCTGCGGATCGTCGGCAACCTGGCAGCGCGCACCCTAGCCGCTATGGGCAAGGCGCTGGAACCTGGCATGACGACCAAGGAGCTGGATAACCTTGGGCGTGCTCTCCTGGAGAAGGAAGGCGCGCGTTCTGCCCCCGAACTCACCTACGATTTTCCTGGCGCGACTTGCATTTCGGTAGGCCCCGACTGTGCGCATGGCATTCCGGACGAAACGGTGGTGAAGGCTGGCGATCTGATCAATATCGACGTTTCGGCCGAGTTGGGTGGCTATTATGGCGACACGGGTGCGAGCTTCGCCGTCCCGCCGACCCGCCCTCGCATCGAACGTCTTTGTCGCGATGGTCGCCGAGCGATGTGGGCCGGAATTAATACCGTAAAGCCCGGCAAGCCGTTTAATGAAATCGGCCGATGCATCGAGCGCTTCGCTCTAAAGAACGGCTACAGCCTCGTGCGCAATCTTGCGAGCCACGGGGTCGGGCGTTCACTGCACGACGAACCTTCCGAAATTCCGACTTGGTACGAGCCGCGCGACAGGCGCGCGATCCCCGACGGCCTGGTCTTCACCATCGAACCCTTCTTGTCGCTCGGCGCGGATTGGGTCGAGGAACGCGATGACGGCTGGTCACTCCGTCCGCCTCTTCATCAACCCACTGTGCAGTACGAGCATACGCTCGTCGCCACCAGCCGCGGACCGCTGGTTCTCACTCTCGCTTAATCCAGGCCTCAGCAGCTTCCGCTTTGGATCGAAAGCGGACGTTCCGCTTCTCCGCCTAAGGAGGGGCTGAGCAGTCGGGCCGCTACCGGCCATGATCCGCCGTTCCAGGTGAGCAACGTCTGATGTCTGCTCTGGGTCGAAAGCAGACGTTCGGCCGACGCGCGAAGCGCTAATCCACCCGCCCGAGGTCGCCCTTGCCGACCGTGCCGCTGGCCATCTCGAGCATGCGGTCGAGGCTCTTCTTCGCGGCCAGGCGCAGGCTCTCCTCGATCTCGATCCGCGGCTGCAGGTCGCGCAGGCAGGCGTAGAGCTTCTCCATCGTGTTGAGCGCCATGTACGGGCAGATGTTGCAGTTGCAGTTGCCGTCGGCCCCCGGCGCGCCGATGAAGGTCTTGTGCGGCAGCGCCAGCTCCATCTGGTGGATGATGTGCGGCTCGGTGGCGACGATCAGCGTGTCGCCGGTCATCGTCTTGGCGTAGTTGAGGATGCCGCTGGTCGAGCCGACGTAGTCGGCATGGTCGATGATGTTCGGCGGGCATTCGGGGTGCGCGGCGACCGGCGCGCCGGGGTGCTGCTGCATCAGCTTGAGCAGCTCGCGCTCGGAAAACGCCTCGTGAACGATGCACACGCCCGGCCACAGCAGCATCTCGCGGCCGAACTTGCGGTTGAGGTAGCCGCCGAGATGCCGGTCGGGGCCGAAGATGATCTTCTGCTCCTTCGGGATCTGGCCGAGGATCGTCTCCGCGCTCGAGCTGGTGACGATCACGTCGGAGAGCGCCTTCACCTCGGTCGAGCAGTTGATGTAGGTCAGCGCGATGTGGTCGGGATGCGCCTCGCGGAAGGCCCTGAACTTCTCCGGCGGGCAGGAGTCCTCGAGGCTGCAGCCGGCGTCCATGTCCGGCAGCACGACGATCTTGTCGGGGCTGAGGATCTTGGCGGTGTCGGCCATGAACTTGACCCCGCAAAAGGCGATCACCTCGGCGTCGGTGTCCGCCGCCTTGCGCGAGAGCTCGAGCGAATCGCCGACGAAATCGGCGAGGTCCTGCAGCTCGGGCTTCTGGTAGTAGTGGGCCAGGATCACCGCCTTGCGCTCCTTGCGCAGGCGGTCGATCTCGGCGCGCAGGTCGGTGCCCGTGGGCAGCTTGGTTTCGATGCTCATGGTAGGCCCGAGATAAGCGCGGCGCCCGCCCCCGGCAAGCGCGCTACATCGGCGGGAAGAACGCCGCCATCTGTCGCTCGGCGCCGGGGGTGCCGGCAAGGAACCACTCGGTGAACTGCACGCCCGCCGGGCTGTAGGCGATCAGGTCGGCGGCCACCTGCATCGCGAGCACCGCGCCGATGCCGACGAACCACGCCGGATGCGCACGGCCGTAGCGGCGCCGGTCGGCGAGGATGCCGATCAGCGGGAACAGCAGCGGCAGGGCGATCGAGGCGATCCACCAGGCGTAGGGAATGAGGAACGGCATCGGCAGCAGGCGGCCGATGCCGGGGCCGGTGAGGATGGCAAAGCCGCAGTACATCAGCCGCCGGTGCCAGCCGGTGTCCTTGCGCACGGCGACCGCCGAAGCGATCAGGCCGACCATCGCGAGCAACTGCAGCGTGTTGCTGATCAGGAATTCGTTCTGGTCGAAGAACGGCGGGCCGCCGGCGGTCTGCAGCGAGAGCCGGGTGATCAGCAGGCCCATCGCCACGATGGCGGGGACGAACAGCACCGAGAGCCAGCCGAGCCGGCGGTGGAGCGCGACGTTGTCGGAGAAGACCAGGAAGTTCTGGGTCACGTAAAGGCCGAGCCAGCCCATCATCACCCAGGCGTGGAAGTGGACCAGCCACGGCATGGCGAAGCTCGAGCGCCCGGCCGCGAGGTTGAAGGCGAACCCGGCGACGATCGTCGCCGCCATGACGCAGGCCATGGTGAAGAAGAACCGCGCCTCGCCGCGGTCGGCTGCGGTCGAATACGGAATCGTCGCCATCGAATGCCCCCCAGCAAACTCGTTGCAGTCGATACCAGTGCCTGAAACGCGCGGCAATGGCCTCCGGTCAGGCGGAAAGCGCGGCCGTGAGCGCGAGGACGGGCGCGAGGTCGGCGATGGCGAAGCTGAGCGCGACCCAGACGACCAGCGCCCCGGCGCCCCAGTAATAGGCCGGATGCACCGCGCCGCGATGGCGCTTGTCCCAGGCCATCGCCACGGCGAAATATCCGAGCAGGATCACCATCACCAGCCAGATGCCGCGCTGGTCGAAGATGAAGGGCAGCGTCAGCCGGCCCCAGGCCACCGCGATCAGCTGGACCGTCGCGCCCAGCATCAGCCGCTTGTGCCAGTCCGATCGCGCCCGCAGGCGGAGCGCGGTCCAGGCAAGGCCTGCGAACGCGATCATGTTGAGCCAGTCCATCACCAGGAAATAGTTCGGGGTGAAGAACGGCGGCACGCGGCCGGTCTTCACGTCCATCGCCGTGATCACGAAGCCGAGCGCGAAGATCCACACGCTCCACGCCGCGGCGAACATGCCGAGCCTGCGATGGGCCGCGACGTTGCCGCGAAAGACCAGCGTGTTCTGCGCCAGGTAGAGCCCGACCCAGGTCATCATCGACAGGCCGTGGAGGTGCACCCACCACGGAGAGTGGACGGTCGACGCGCCGATCGCAAAGAAGAAGCTGAACCCGATCAGCGCCGTCGCGACGATGGCCAGCGCCATGTAGAAAAAGAAGGCGCGCTCGCGCTGCGCCTCCGACGGCGGCGCCTGTGCGATAGTCGCCATGTGCTTCCCCCTCAGCCGGGCGCGACCCCGGAGTGCGGATTCGCCCGATCCGCGCCGCGAGTCAATCGCGCTCAGCGTGCCGGAATCGCCTCGCCGTCGAAGCGGACGTCGACCGTCACGTCGCCGTAGCCCGCGACCTCGAGCGGGATGGCGAGGTTCTGGCGGATGGCATCCTTGGCGGCGCCGCGGGCGAGGCCCATCAGCACCGGATTGGCGGCCTGTTCCTGCGCCTGTTGCTCGGCGAGGCGGGTGTTGGCGCGGGTCAGCTTGTCCTGTGCCTCGCGGCTGATCCAGATGCCTTCGCGCAAGTACTGCGCGCGCGCCTCGTCGAGGTTGGGCCGGCCGACGGTGAGCGCGGGGAGCTGCACGGCGAGCGTCTTGCTGCCCTCGTCCCAGCGCAGCCGGGTGCGGTCCATGCGCGAGAGGTCGAGGGTATAGTCCACCCGCGCCGGGATCACCGCCACCTGCTTGCTCCTGACCATGCCGAGGAAGCGGCTGTCCTCGCTGGCGACGACCGGCGAGAGCTGCGCCGAGAACACCGTCAGCCGGTTCTGCTTCTCGAACGCGACCAGGCTGGTGGCGAGCGGATCGCCGTTGTCGGCCGGCCCGAACGCGCGCCAGGCGAGCCACGCGGCGAGCGCCAGCGTGACGATCAGCAGCAGCCACGGCAGCGCCTGCACGCGCGCCAGCGGCTGCTCGCGATGGAGGTGCTGCAGCCGGTCGCCGGCGGTCTCGCGCTTGATCAGGTGCGGCGCGGTCAGATCAGGATCGTCCATGTGTCCTCCGAACGGGCGACCAGCCCGCGCCGTTCCAGATCGATGAGGTGCGCCTTCACCGATTGTCCGGCTGCGGGCCACAGCCGCGCGTCGAGGCCCTTGTACATCTGCGGCACCAGGTCGGCGACCGCTTGCGCGTGCCGGCCGAGCAGCTTCAGGATCTGCCGTTCGCGCTGCCGGCGGTGGCCGATCATCCCGCGCACCAGTTGCCGCGGGCGCTCCACCGCCGGACCGTGCGCCGGGTAGTAGATGCGGTCGTCGCGCTCGTGGAGCTTGTCGAGGCTGGCCATGTAGGCGGCCATGTCGCCGTCGGGCGGCGCGACCACGGTGGTCGACCAGCCCATCACGTGATCGCCGGTGAACAGCGCGCCGGTTTCCTCCAGCGCATAGCACAAGTGGTTGGAGGTATGCCCGGGGGTGGCGAGCGCGGTCAGCGTCCAGCCGGGGCCGGCGATCGTCTCGCCGTCGCCCAGCACGCGGTCGGGGTGGTAATCGGCGTCGAACGGTGCGTCGGCGCGCGGCTCGTCGGTCTGCAGCACCAGCGGCGCGCAGCCGACGACCGGCGCGCCGGTGCGCGCGGCCAGCGGCGCGGCGGCGGGCGAGTGGTCGCGGTGGGTATGCGTGCAGCAGATCGCCACGACGGGCACGCCGTGAAGGCAGCGGTCGATGGCGTCGAGGTGCTCCGGCTCGGCGGGGCCAGGGTCGATCACCGCAACGCCGCTGCCGGTGCCGACGAGGTAAGTCTGCGTGCCGGTGTAGGTGAACGGCGAGCCGTTGCCCGCCAGCACCCGGCGGACGAGCGGCTCGAGCAGCTCGCACGCGCCGACGGGCCAGGGTTGCGGAGGCAGTGCCATGCCGGGCGATATGGGAGCGTGCCGGGCGCAAGTCACGCCCCTCGCGCTTGCGGGAAGGGCCGGCGGTGGGCCACAAGCGGCGCACTTGCCCACCCCTAACCCCTCCCGCAGGCGGGCGGGGAACGAGGAACGAAATGTCCGAGCTGATCCTCGTCCTCGACGAAGGAACGACCTCCACGCGGGCGATGCTGTTCACGCCCGCCGGCGAGCTGCGCGGCGTGACCCAGGCCGAGCTCACGCAGCACTATCCGCAGCCCGGCCGGGTCGAGCACGATGCGGGCGAGATCTGGCAACGCACGCTCGCCTGCGCGCAGCGGATGGTCGAGCAGGCCGGCGGGGCGGGACGGATCGCGGCGATCGGCATCACCAACCAGCGCGAGACCGTGGTCGCCTGGGACAAGGCCAGCGGCGAGCCGCTGGCCAGGGCGCTGGTCTGGCAGGACCGGCGCACGGCGGACGCCTGCGCCGCGCTGCGCGAGGCCGGGCACGAGGACAGCGTGCGCGAGGCGACCGGGCTGCTGCTCGACCCCTATTTTTCGGCCACCAAGATGCGCTGGCTGCTCGATCACGAGCCCGCCGTGGCCGACGCCGCACGGGCGGGGAGGCTGGCGTTCGGCACGATCGAATCGTGGCTGACCTTCAAGCTGACCGGCGCGCACCTGTCCGACGCCGGCAACGCCAGCCGCACCGCGTTGCTGCCGCTGGCGGGCGCGAGCTGGGACGAGGGGCTGTGCGAGCTGTTCGGCGTGCCGCGCGCGGCCCTGCCCGAGGTCACCGACAGCGCCGCCGCGCTCGCCACGACGACGCTGTTCGGCGGGCCGATCCCGATCTGCGGGCTGGCCGGCGACCAGCAGGCCGCGACCATCGGCCAGGGCTGCCTGGCCCCCGGCGAAACCAAGGCGACTTACGGCACCGGAGCGTTCGTGCTGTCGAACCAGGGCCGGGCGCCGCCGCGCTCAACCAACCGCCTGCTCGGCACCGTGCTGCATCAGATCGGCGGCGAGCGCCACTACGCGCTCGAAGGCTCGGTGTTCGTCGCCGGCAGCTTCGTCCAGTGGCTGCGCGATGCGCTCGGGCTGATCCTCACTTCGACCGAGACCGAAGCGCTGGCGCGATCGGTGCCCGACAGCGGCGGCGTGGTGGTGGTCCCGGCCCTCGCCGGGATGGGCGCGCCGCACTGGCGGCCCGAGGCGCGCGGGCTGATCCGCGGGCTCAGCTTCGCCACCGGCAAGGCGCATATCGTGCGCGCGGCGCTGCAGGCGATGGCGCACCAGACGCTCGACCTCGCCGCCGCGTTCGCCGCCGACGGTGCGGCCTGGAGCGCGCTGCGGATCGACGGCGGCATGGCGGCGAACGACTGGATGGCGCAGGACATCGCCGACCTGACCGGTCTCGGCGTGGTCCGCCCGGACCTCGTCGAGACGACCGCGCTCGGCGCGGCGATGCTCGCGGCGGTCGGCTCAGGGCAGCATCCTTCGCTCGCAGCCGCGGCGGAGGCGATGATCGGGCCGGCGCGGCAGTTCGCGCCGCGCATGGCCGAAACCGCGCGCACCCGGCGGATCGCGGAGTGGGACGCCGCGCTGGCGTCGGTCTAGCGAGTTCGTGACTCGAGGCCGGCGACCGAGCGGCCGAGCCGTTCGCGCAGCCGATGCACCGGCGGGGCAGTCTCGAAATGGTCGTGCCACGCGCGGTCGAGCCGTTCGATGCGCGCGTAGAAGCGCTGCGTGCATTCGATCAGCGTGCGCAGGTCGCCGGGAAGCAGCGCGAGATGCGCCGGGTCCGGACCGGCCTGGCGCAGCGCCAGCCGGCCGTGACGGGCAAGCTGCGGTCCGGACAGCTCGCCGGCAAAATAGGCGCGCTGATTGAGCAGCCAGGCGATCGCGTGCATCATCCGGGTGGTGGTGCGCAGCGCCTCGCACGACAGGGCGATCCGCGCGAGGTCCTCGCCCCGTGCGGCGCCGGTCAGCGCGTCGGGCAGCTCGAACGCGGCGCGCGCCGCGTCGGCCAGCTCGAGCGCCTCGCCGTAGAGCGCTTCGACGATCGTCGGGTTGAGGTCGGCGGTTTCGGACATCGTTGTGCTGCGCTAGCTCAACCGGCGACCGCGGCGCCAGTTCCGCGGGGGCGTTTTGCGGCGTTCCGGCACGTGTGTCCCGTTACGGGAAGGTCCCTAGGCGATGATGTCCGGGGTCAGGTAGTCCTCGATGATCGCGATCTGGTCGCGCAGCCGCAGCTTGCGCTTCTTGAGGCGGGCGATCTGCAACTGGTCGCGGCTGTCGGTGGAGCTCAGGGCGTTGATCGCGGCATCGAGATCGCGGTGCTCGATCCGCAAGCCTGCCAGCCGCTTGCGCATCTCCTCCTCGGTCACGGCCACCCCGTCCTCATGCAATGAATGCGCCGCATCGCCCGGCAGGGCCGCTTTGCCGCAGCCAGGGTTTGAAGCCTTAGGCCTTCTGTGATTTGATGACAATCGGCGGCGCGTCGCCTGCGGCGAGTCGCCAACAGGGGTCGTACAGGGGGCATCCCCCAACAAGAGGAGAATGCGTATGGAATCCTCGCATGTCGCCGCCCTTCAAGCCAAGCACGAAGGGCTGGAGCAACGCCTCCGAGAAGAGATGAGCAGGCCCGCTCCCGACAGTTCGATGATCCAGTCGCTCAAGAAGCAGAAGCTCAGAATCAAGGAAGAAATGACGCACATCTAGTCTGCGCGTGTTGTCCTCCGGCGAGCCACGGGCGCCTCACGGCCCCGTGACCGCCGGGAACATTTCCAAACCTCGACATATCGGATAGGCGGGAGCGATGTCCGCTGCCGCCGCCGCCCGCTCGATCCTCACCCAGCTGCACGAAGTGATGGCCGCGCGCACGCACGCGCAGGGCAAGCTCAACCAGGTCGTCGAGATCATCGGCGAGGCGCTCGATAGCGAGGTCTGCTCGATCTACCTCCTGCGCGAGGGGATGCTCGAGCTGTTCGCCACCCGCGGCCTCAACCAGAGCGCGGTGCACGTCACCAAGCTGGCCGTGGGCGCCGGCCTCACCGGCACGATCGCGCAGAACATCGAGACGCTCAACCTGGCCGAGGCGGCGACCCACCCCGAGTTCCAGTACCGCCCGGAAACCGGCGAAGAGAAGTTCCACTCCTTTGCCGGCGTGCCGATCGTGCGGCGCGAGCGGGCGATCGGCGTGCTGACCGTGCAGCACCGCGACCCCCGGCGCTACGAGGAAGTCGAGATCGAGGCGCTGCAGACCGTGGCGATGGTGCTGGCGGAAATGCTCCACAACGCCGGCCTGGTCGACGAGGAAGGCTCGGGCGCTGCCGCTGCGGCGCACTCCGGCCAGGAGCTGCTTGCCGGACTGCAGCTGGTCAAGGGCCTGGCGGTCGGCCAGGCGGTGTTCCACCAGCCGCGGATCCTCATCGAGCAGACCGTGGCCGAGGACGTCGAGGCCGAACGCCAGCGCGTCTACCTCGCCTTCGACAAGATGCGCGAGCAGATCGACCAGATGGCCGGCGGGGCCGAATTCGGGGTCGAAGGCGAGCACCAGCAGGTGCTCGAGACCTACAAGATGTTCGCCTACGACGAAGGCTGGAGCCGGCGGATCAACGAGGCGATCGATTCCGGGCTGACCGCCGAAGCGGCGATCGAGCGCGTCCAGCAGCGCACCCGGATGCGCATGCGCGAGATCCAGGATCCGCTGCTGCAGGAACGCATGCACGACCTGGAGGACCTGGCGAACCGCCTGCTGCGGATCGTCTCGGGGCAGCTCGGCACCGCGGCGAGCGCCGGCCTGCGGCACGACTCGATCCTCATCGCCAAGAACCTCGGACCGGCGGAACTGCTCGAATACGACCGGCGACGGCTGAAGGGCGTGGTGCTCGAGGAAGGCTCGCTCACCGCGCACGTGGTGATCGTGGCGCGGGCGATGGGCATTCCGGTGCTCGGCCGCGTGCGCAACGCGCGCGGGCTGATCCGCGAGGGCGACCTGCTGCTGCTCGACGGCGACGCCGGCAAGCTCACCGTGCGCCCGATCCCGACCGTCGCCGACAGCTTCGATACCCGCCTCGCCCGCAGCCGCGAGAAGCAGGCGGCGTACACGGCGATGCGCGATGTCGAGCCGTTCACACGCGACGGCCAGCGCATCGAAGTGATGATGAACGCCGGGCTGCGCGACGACATGCCGATGCTGAGCGTGACCGGCGCCGACGGCATCGGCCTGTTCCGCACCGAGTTCCAGTTCCTCGTCTCGGCCGCCCTCCCCCAGCGCGACCGGCAGACGCGGCTCTACCGCGACGTGCTCGAGGCGGCGGGCGACAAGCCGGTGATCTTCCGCACGGTCGACATCGGCGGCGACAAGTCGCTGCCGTACCTGCGCAGCGAGACCAGTCGCGAGGACGAGAACCCGGCGATGGGCTGGCGCGCGCTGCGCCTGGCGCTCGAGCGCGAAGGCCTGCTCAAGGTCCAGGCGCGTTCGCTGATCGAGGCCGCGGCGGGCCGCACGCTCAACGTGATGTTTCCGATGGTGTCCGAGCCGTGGGAGTTCGATGCCGCCAGGGCGGTGTTCGAAAGCCAGGTGGCGTTCCTCAGGCACTGCAAGAAGACCCTGCCCGAAGCGATCCGCTACGGGGTGATGCTCGAGGTGCCTTCGCTCGCCGAGATGCTCGACGTGCTGGTGCCGCGAGTCGCGTTCATATCGATCGGCACCAACGACCTGACCCAGTTCCTGTTCGCCGCCGACCGCGGCAATCCGATGCTGGCCGAGCGCTACGACTGGCTGAGCCCGGCGATCCTGCGCTTCCTGCAGCGGGTGGTGGCGGCCACGGTCGGGCATCCGGTGCAGCTCGGCGTGTGCGGCGAGATGGGCGGGCGGCGGCTCGAAGCGCTGGCGCTGATCGGGCTCGGCGTCCGCCGGCTGTCGATAACCCCGGCCGCGGTCGGACCGATCAAGGAGCTGGTGCGCAAGGTCGACACGCGCGAGATCGGCAAGGCGATGGCCGCCTGGCTCGCGACACCGCCGCCCGACATGCGCACGGCAATGCTGCAATGGGCCGAACAGCACGAAATCGAGGTCGAATAGTCCCGCAATTGCGGTGACTTCGCTTGACTTGCGCGGCAGAGACTACTCTCTAGCCGGCCAGGGTTGGCAACAGGACCAGCGTCACGGCTGGAACGGGAATGGAAAACGAGGCGCAAGACACGGCTCCGGAAGCCGCCAGCATCGGCGCGCAACTGCGCGCGGCGCGCGAGGCGCAGGGGCTGACCCTGGCCCAGGTGGCCGCGGAGACCCGCATTCCCCAGCGGCACCTCGAGACGATCGAGGCCGGCAAGTTCGCCGCCCTCCCCGCGCGCACTTACGCGGTCGGCTTTTCGCGCACTTACGCCAAGCTGGTCGGCCTCGACGAGGCGGCCGTGACGCAAGCGGTCCGCGAGGAACTCGACGCGCAGGAGCCGGGCACGCGCCACCGGCCGGCGAGCTTCGAGCCGGGCGACCCGGCGCGGGTGCCGTCGAGAGCGCTCGGCTGGCTGTCGGTTCTGGCGGTCGTGCTCGTCGTGGCTGGGCTGTTCGCGTTCTTCCGCCCCTACTTCTGGCCGGCGGGCGAGCTGCCCTCGCTGGTCGAGCAGGAAGATGCCCGGCGCGCGGCCGAGGCGGCCCGGCGGCAGCCTCCACCCCCCGGCCCCGCCGCCACCGCCGCGGCGGGCGGATCGGTGGTGTTCACCGCGCTCGAGGACGGCATCTGGGTCAAGTTCTACGACGCCGGCGGCGCGCAGCTGATGCAGAAGCTGATGGCCCGGGGCGAAACCTACACCGTGCCCGCCGAGGCCCGCGGGCCGCAGCTGTGGACCGGGCGCCCGGACGCGCTGGCGATCACCGTCGGCGGGCGGCCGATACCCAGGCTCGCCGACGACGACATAGTCGTGCGCGACGTGCCGGTCACCGCCGAGGCGCTGCTGGCGCGGCCGAAGCCGTCGGCGACGCCGGTGCCGGTACCCGCGCCCGGGCCGGGGGCAGCGCCGCTCGCGGCCGTCCCGGCGCCTTCGCCCACAACCTAGCGGCGCGCTCGCCTCGACAAGCGAATCCCGCCTTGGCACAGTGCCGGGCGGCCGTTCAGGCGCGGTTTTCCTGCCCCGCGGCAGGAATGCGCCCCGGACCAATGGGAGGAATTTGAAGCAATGACGAGCGGCTGGAACGGGCGGGTTGTGGACTTTGGCCGCAAGACGATCACCGGGCTGCTGCTGGCCGGCGTGGCCACGGCGCTGCTGCCGGGCCCGGCGGCGGCGCAGGACGATGCGCGGCTGCGCCGGATCGAGAGCGAGATCAAGGCGCTGCAGCGCGCGGTCTTCCCCGGCGGCGACGGGCGCTATTTCACCCCCGAGGTCGATACCTCGCAGCCGCAGCCGCCGCAGAATCCTGCCGTCGGCACGCCCTCGAGCACCGCGTTGACCGACATGCTCGCCCGGCTCGACGCGCTCGAAGCGCAGCTCGCCCGGCTGACCGCGCGCAGCGAAGAGAACGCCAACCAGCTGACCCAGCTGGAAGCCCAGCTCAAGGAGATGCGCGAAGGCCCGGCGCCTGCGAACGTCGCTGTGGTGCCGCCGCCGACCGGCGTGATCCAGCTCCCCGCCAGCACCCGTCCGCCGGCGGCGACCCCGGTGTCGGCGCCTGCGCCGACGACCCCGCGCGCCGCCGCACCGACCACCGCGCGCGCCGCGGCACCGACAACGGCCGCGGCCCGGCCGAGCGCCGCGCGGCTCGCGGCGGTGCAGGCGATCGCCAAGCCGGCGACCGACGATCCGGGCGACGACGAATACAGCTACGCCTATCGCCTGTGGGAAGCCGGCTATTTTCCCGAGGCACGCCAGCAGCTCTCGCTTTACCTGCAGAAGTACCCGAGCCACGCGCGGGTCAGTTACGGCCGCAACCTGCTCGGGCGTGCGTTCCTCGACGACGGCCAGCCGCGCGAGGCGGCGACCCATTTCCTCGAGAACTACCAGAAGGACAAGAACGGCGCGCGCGCCGGCGACAGCCTGCTGTTCCTGTCCGAAGCGATGGTCGGCATCGGCGACACCAACCGCGCCTG